>Ga0233431_1005922_pt1 | contig 11396 bp, 6 predicted proteins | sample SI_118_April2016_FD_179867 | JGI IMG/M metagenome (GOLD analysis project Ga0233431, IMG submission 179867) | Seawater microbial communities from Saanich Inlet, British Columbia, Canada - SI_118_April2016_200_MG | ecosystem: Environmental > Aquatic > Marine > Inlet | place: Canada: British...
TAATCCTTATTTTTTAACATCATTTTAACATCTTCTAAGAGTTTGATATTCTCTTCATCAAAATCCTCACCATCTAATCCATCTAAAATTGTTTTTAACATCTTTTTCTTTTTGTCTTCAATATCCTTTAATTTCTTTATAATCTTTAAAGAAAACATAACATCCTCAGAAGAACCAGCAATAAGTGGTCTAATTTTGTTTATAATAAGCCCCGTAGTTGTTTTATCTACTAATTCAGTTTTTGTCAAAAATTTAAGGAAGCACTTAAAACGATTTTCATCAGATTCTTTAGAGACATCACCTAGAACATTTTTAAAAGCATTTCTAATTTTAACTTTACTAATTTTACAATTATTCAGCTTATCTAAAACATTTACTAATTCAGAACACTCAAAATTTGAAACAATTTCTACTAATGATTTTTCCAATAAATTTCTATCAACTTCTTTTATTATTTTGATGATATTTAATTTTTCTCTAAAATCATACCCCTCTATAAGTTCTATAATATATTTTTTAGTTATATTATTGTTTACTAAAATTTTTATCCAATCAAATAAAGTGCTATTTATTTCATCATCTGTATTTGTCTTAAATATTTCTATATAATAAAAAAATATATTTTTTGTTTGTCCTACAGTCAAACCTTCGCTCTCTTCTGTTCTTTTAATCATCATGTTCAAAGTACCTGCTATTTCTGTTTCTTCTTCCCATTCTGATAATAAATTAAATTTTTCTATCAACTCTTGGGCAAACGGCCAGTTCCATGTTGTAAAATGTGTTATAAATTTTTTATATACTTGATTTATATATAAATAAATCTTTTGCTCATCATTTTTAACAAAAAAATGATTAAACCAAGTTCTTAATTCAGTTCTATTGGAGGCCTTATTACCCAAATACAACTCTTTAGAGATATCAAGAAAAGATTTCAATGAATCGATATACTCATCATCAGTATAGTTTGCAGAATAATTTCCAGAAAGAAGTTTATATTTTTCATTTAGCATATTAAAAATAACATCATGTATATGCTCATTTTTTGTTCTTTCAACCAAACCACTTAACTTTTTCATCCAAAATTCTATAAGATTATTATCGGTAGTAGAGTCAAGAAGTATCACTATTTTTTGAATCAATACCTCAATTAAATCATTTGAAAAAATACTCATTTTTTCAAACTGCTTAATTATTTTTATTTTTATCTCAACATCACCTGTTTTATAATCAACTTCCAGCAAATTAATAAACTGTTCCAAAAGTTCCTTGCTGATAAGACTATCAGTGATTTCTTCTTTAATAAATATATGTTCAAAATCATCAAAATATTCTGGCTTAGCTGTAATTGTTTCAGAAAATTTATCTTTTACTAACTTAAGGTGTTCTGGGCTGTCTGCAAATGATAAGATATATTCTTTAAATAACTTATAATTATCTTTGTGTTTCATTGTTGCGGATGAGAAGTACATCACTACTGCGTTTAATAGTGTCTGATTTTTATCCAAATCAATTTTTATAAAATCAAAAAGATTTTCTGGATTAAATTTATTAACCATACCACCTATGCTGACACAATTTAATTTTGATTTTATATTGCCGAAGTTTTTAGAATCAGTATAATAAATTTCTTTAAATTTTTCTAAATAATCTTCATCACTAGCTATTTTAAATAAAAGAGAAAATATATTGAATCCAGTTATATCTATCAAGCCTCTATTTATAACATCTTCATTAAATCTTTTGTCTGTAAATTCCATTACTTGTTTAAAGGAAACCTGTTCTTTATCTAATATTTTTTTAATTTCATCCCAGTCTTGTGAAACAACAAGCTTGTTTAATTCATCGGGAATATCTAAGAACACATCTTTATTTACAAAAAAAGCCTCTGGATTTTTAGTTTCTATGTGACGAGTTCTCTCTAAAAATCTTAAGGGTTCCTCATCCAGTTCTATATCAATATCTATTTTTTCTTTCAAGGCATGGCTTATATCTTGTAACGAATATGGATTGTTTCTCAAAATTTTATATAAATCAAACCATTCCTCTCTTATTAGTAATATTTTTGTCAGAAATTCTAAATTATTACTAATTATTCCCACGGGAATATTTCCACACTCTTCCTGTTTTTTTGAAAATAATATTTCTGTTTGCAAAACATTTAAAAATTGTATTATTCTCCTCGGATTTTTTGAAAATTCTTGAGATACTAAAGAAAGTACATTTTCAGATAAATTAAGTTCGTTTTTGTCATTTAATAATTTTGCAAAGGAATATAAATCATTTTCTGAAAATTTCTTAATATTCAATGTAGTATTAAATAATTTTCTTAAAAATTCATTTGCATCGTAACCAGACTGTATTAAATGTTTTTTAATTTCATCTTCGTCAATAGGTATGATAAAAATTACCCCTTCTTTTTCTAAGAAATTTTTTATTGTGAGCAGTAATTCAAATGCTAAATCTTTGTGACATCTGTCAATATTATCAATAACTATAACAAGTTTTTTAACTTTTTTAGAAAATCCACATATATTTTTTATATAAACCCAAATTTTTCTACTTTTGTTAAGTATTTTGTCTGTAATTTCAGAAAATACTTTTTCAAACTCTTCTGGGGCAAACATTTTTGGTTTGTGAATTGATATTTTATACTGTACAAATGTTTTTGATACAAAACCAATAACAAGCGATATAAATAACGAAATTATAAAAGTTGAAAGTTCAAATTCTTTCCCTTCTATTTTAGGAACTAAATTTATTAATAGAAGTGGAGCTAAAAAAAGAATTAAATATATCCACCATTTACCATCTATTCCAGTTTTTCCTTTTATTTCTTCATTTTTATCATTATAAAATGTTTCGAGTTCTTCTGTTATATCGAGTTTAAATTGTTTTTTTAATTCCAAAACAAATGTTCTCCTGAAAGAATCTTTTGAGTATTTCCAAGCGTCATATACAAATACTTCTGCTTCACTCTTATCGTCATTATTTAATTTTGTCTTAAGAGTCTTTATAATAGAAGACTTACCAGAACCCCAACCGCCAAACAAACCTACTGTAAAAGGAGTTTGTGAACTTTTTATTATCTCTAAAATGGTATCCGCATAACATTTAGTACCTAAAAGATCATCGTTTTCTAAATTTATTTCACAATCTTTTAAATAATGTAATTCTTGCATACTTTTATAATTTTTTTAATTCATTTAACACTTCCTCCACATTCCCATTATGAACTAAGAAGAAATGGAGTTTACCCTTACCTGATTTTTGCCACATCTCACCAATAGCGACTTTGTATTCTGTATCAGCGTTTGAAATACGGTCTTCGCCTTTCCATTCGAGTGCGACTATATTTCCTTTTTTAGTCTTAACTACAAAATCAGGATAAAATTTGTTTTTCTTCCAGCCTTGTATGTAAAAAGGGTCTTTCTTTTCACGACTTCGTACCCAAAATTCAATATTTGGTAAGGTATCAAGATCAAGGCGTTCTACAAAGTTTAATTCTTCCTTATTCAGCTTATCTATTTTTTCATAATAGTTTTTATTAAACTCTTGGGGTAATTCTTGATTGATAATAATACTTTTTGGGAAAGCCTCAAATTTTTCAACAGTTATTTTTCCTTTCTTTATAAAATTATCAAACTGTTTCTTTGTGTATTCTTCCAAAATTTCTTTTATTGTTTTATCAAATACATCTTTAAGTAAATATCTATTTACAGAAAGTTCGGCAAGAGACTTTTTCTTTAGTTGAAAATCTATCGCCTTTGTAATAAAAGTGACTTTGTCTTTTTTATCAAGAAGTGTGAAGCGGAGTTTTTTGTCCAACCATTGTATAAGTTCTTCTTTTGAAAAGTTTTTATCTTTGTATGTCAGACGAAGCATTTTTTGTTTACCCTTTATCCATTTATCATCTTGTATGTCAATGACAGCCCTTCCGTCGCTATCGTAATGAACATCAAAATCAAATTTATGGTCTTGTTTTGCTAGTTCAAAATCGACCCCAACAAGCTCTTCAAAAGAAAGCTTATCTTTATCAAGACTTACCAATGGAACGGCAAAATCTTTATTTACTGTTCTTTCTATCTCTAACTCATATTTTTCAGTTTTTTGAGAATTGTTTATAAGGTCATATTTACTGTAACCATTACTTTCTAAGCCAGAAATAATTTGAGTGGCCGCCTCGTTAAAATTTTTAGCAGAGGCAAATATGTAAGAACGGTTAAGGCTTTCAATAGTTTTCTTTTCAGCATATGGCATACGAATAATACGTCCGATTATTTGTTCAACAGCAACTTTCGCACCTACGTTAGCAACAGAAATAAGAACATAAGCGAAAGAACAATCCCACCCCTCGGCGAGTGCATTTACTGTAATAATGTAACGGATTTTACATTTTTTACTAAATAAATCAACACCATCCAAATCATTTTTGTCTGATGTTTTTATAGCAATTTCATCTTCTGAAATTTTAGCTTTCAAAAGAAAATCTTTTATTTCTTCTACTGTGACATTTTGTTTAATTTTACTTTTCGGTTGTGCTTGAATAAGTGCGATTGGTCTAATATATTCTTTTTTAATCTTCTTTGCGTCTTTTTCCAACTCGTTGCGCTGTTCAACACCTCGCACAACTGCATTACTCCACTGATTACTACTTTCAAGAACAATGGGAATTTTAACCATTTGTTCCTCTTTTAATGACGAAGCCGATATATCAACCAAAATATTACTACCTTTTCTTGGGGTAGCGGTATATTCAATTACAAAAGTAGGGTTTAAATCTTTTAGAAAATCTATTGAAAGTTTTGTTTTTGTTTTATGCCCCTCATCAATTACAACCAAAGGATTATACATACGAATAACATTTGCAAGTGAATTTATCACTGTTCCTTGGTCATCTTTTTCTAAAATATCCTCATCGTTTATATTTTCAAAAAAACTAAGTAAAGTACCATTTTCTTGGTATACTTTATATTTATTTTGAAGTTTTTTCTCTTTACGAAATGCTTCTAAACTGGAAATGATAATACATAAGTTATCATCAACATCTTCTTTACGAATACGCAAAGCTTCTTCATTAGAAAAAATGCGAATGCCATTATTAAACTCTTCATCCAAAATACGACGGTGCCAGTCTTTACGGTCTTTAAATTTTTTAAGTGTCTGTGTTTTGATAGCTTCTGACGGAACGAACCACATAACAACACCACGATCCATTTTGTGTGAAAGTGTAGTACGCATTATTTCAACAGTTGCATGACATCCTACAAAAGTTTTTCCACCACCTGTTGGAATTTTTACACAAACAAAAGGAGTCTCGTCAAAAAATTCTCCATTATATGGCTGTTCTGTTATACCCATAAAAGCATATTTTGGAGCAACTTGTTTTAATTCTCCAAGATATTGCTTTAAAGTATCTAGTGCGATTGATTGATATTTTTTAAGTTTCATATTTAATATACTTTTACTTCGTAAGGAATTTGTTTAAACTCAACATTGTACTCTGCGAGCAAGTCATCATCCACCATACACTTATCAGCATATATAATCTTTTTCTTTCCGTCTTTTTTAATCTTTTTTAAAAAAGTCTTATTTAGAATGTTTTTATTTTTCTCTTTGTAGATTAGATAAAACTGAATACCGCTCATTTCTCCAATAAAATTTTTATCAATTTTCTTTTTATCTATGTTTGTCTGGGTTTCTGTAAAATAAATATATGTAGCAAATTGATCAAATTCACAAGTTTCTTCAATTTGTCCATCCTCGTCAAAGAGAGGTTTTGTAAGCTCACAATACTCAAAACCATCTTTATAATTATTCTCTTTAATTATTCTCTTTACTCTTTCAGCTGTTATATTTTTAGCTATGTCATCTTCCATTTCTACCATTATAAATTTTCTATTACCCTTATCTTCTTTGTTTAAATCTAAAACAGCATGACCAATTGTGCCAGAGCCAGCGAAAGAATCCATGATTATATCATTTTTACTAGATGAAATTTTAATAATTGTTTTCAGTAATTTTGTTGGCTTAGGTGTTGCAAATGGATTGTCTGAAAAAATATTCTTCAATTCTCTTTTTGCATCATCATTACTACCAACTTCATCATAAAGCCAGATTGTTTTTGGGATTACTCCGTCTTTCATTTCACGTAAATATTTTTTTAAACGTGGAACTGCTGTACCATGAGAACCGAACCATATCTGTCCTGCTTTTTCTGCTTTTTTTAAAGTTTCAATACTATAACGTGGAAAAGTTCCTACAGGAGGTTTCCAAGTAACACCATTTTTAAATGTAAATGTATATGTTTTATCAGTACCACTTTTTGCATGTAATGGTTGTGTCATCCACGGACCCCTACTATCATCATCAGGATTTTTATAACGTGCGTTTTGCTTTTCAGTTCTTTTTAATAAGTTAATTTTAAAATCTGAATCATCAATATTTTTTGCATAGCAAACTATGAAATCATGTGTTGAAGAAAAATATTTTGCATCATTACTTTGTGTGTATTTTTTTTGCCAAATAATATTAGTCACAAAATTATTTATACCAAATAATTCATCCATTGCCATTTTTAAATGACAATGTTCGTTGTCATCAATTGATATAAAAATTGCACCATCATCACGAAGTAAATCACGCAAAAGTTTTAATCTTGGATACATCATACAAAGCCACTTATCGTGCCGACACAAATCAGAAGCTTCATTACCAACGATTTTACCCAACCATTTTTTAATTTTTGGTGAGTTTACCTTATCATTATATACCCAACTTTCATTTCCTGTATTATATGGAGGATCAATATAAATACACTTTATTTTACCAATATAATAAGGCATTAATGCCTTTAATGCCTCTAGATTATCTCCGTGGATAATTAAATTTTGAGAATTTTCTCCTACTGATGATGATTTTACTTTTTTAAGTAATTTGAATGGAACTTCCTTGTCGTGATTTGCGACAGCCTCTTTTCCAATCCAGTTTAATGTTGGCATAAATTTATTTCATTTTTGGTATTATTATGATGTTATTTTACCCTTTTTACCCTATTTTGTCCAAATTTAAGCCAAATTCCCTCAAAATTGCCCACCACGCCAAAATACAGTATAATAAACAAACCATCTTATGAAATATTACTCTCAAAATTCATGCCTCACTATGCTTCCAAAATCAAGGAAAAAATGCTGGAATTTACCAGACTTTTTTCTATTGAAAGGAGTGTATTTCAAAGATTTGTCATAGTATACAAGTATATATACTTTCTCAATTCAGATCCTATTGCAAAGGGTGCCATGCAGAAAATCTTCGAGGAAACAGCCAAAGTCATTGGAAGAGAGCGGGATTGCTGTATGGATGAGGATCAATTTGTGAATATCAAGGGTGAAGCCCTGTTTTCTCGGGAATTTTGGATATACTACACCAATCTTGAAGTGATACACGGCAAAATGAAGAATATAAAAAAGCGCTGTATCACAGACAATAAGGAATTTGATAATCTCTACAAGCTGTTTTCCAAACCCTATTCCAAGCAAATGCTGGAACTGTCGTTTAAAGTGGTAAACAGCGAGGTGTTTGAGCGTTTGGATAAGGATTGTTTTTTTAACGGCAAAGACGAGGACAATAAAACACGCTTTGACGACAAGAAAGGTGTTTTGTATGTACGAGGAATGTCTGTTGAAATAAACAAGCAAAACAAGATCACAAACGCCCACAAAATTCTCAGACACATTTTTATTACCAATAAGGATAATCTCGAAGATGACTTTTTCTATGCCGAGATAGCCGAGGATGAATTTCACGAGCTAGATTATAAAAATCGCAAGAATAATTGGCGTAAATATCTGAGGGCTTGCGAAGATATTAACAAGAAAGTAAAAGAACAGAACAAGGAAGTAAAACATTTTTTAAAGTTCAGTTCTGGTACAAAAGGTAAGGTTGGGATAAATAGTAAATGTTTGTAATTTTTAAAAAAAATATGTCAGATACAGAGGAAATATCAAAAGCAATACAAGAAGTTGCAAAATTAGGAGATAAAAGTTTAGAAACAGCACAGAAAGCTGGGAGTTTCTTTGCAAAGGTATTTAAATCACCCATAGGAGAAATATCAAATATAATTCACGATAAATTGAGATTTGTGAGATGGAGACGTTTGGTGGAAATGTCTGATCAGGTGAATAACATCTTAAAGGCACGCGGAGTAACTAAAACATGTGCCTTAGCTCCTAAACTAGCTATCCCTTTGTTAGAGGATTCATCTCTTGAAGATGACGATCAAATAAAATTACTTTGGAGTAAATTACTAGCAAATGCTTTGGATCCAAATTTTACAGATAATATACAGTATGGTTTTATTGAAATGATTAAAAATATAACGAGCAAGGAAGCTCTTTTGCTTAAAAAGATGTATGAAACTCTTGAAAAACAAAATTTACTTTCAAATTTATCCAAACTTTCAGGTCATCACATCGACAAAGAACAAATCATTAAGATGTTCAATATAGACCCTGAACAATACACCGTCTACGCACATAATCTGATGAGACTACAGCTAGTTGCTCCAGCAGTTATTAGTGGTGGTGTATTGATGGGTTCAAATCCTCTGTCCTCTTATAAAGGAACGGATGTAATTTATTTAACTGCTTTAGGTGTTAAATTTGTTGAGGCCTGTATAAAATAGTAGTACTTTTACCCCCAAACTCCACCCTAAAACTCGCTTAACTTAGCGAGTTTTTGTATTTTACCCCTAAACGCTCCCGTAACTTTTGGGAAGTGCGTTATTTTATGATACATGCACGCAAAATAAATAAAGGTCGAATTTGCGAACATTAACTCATAAGAACGTAATACTCTATATGTTCAAACTAACAGGCATCCTCAAAAAGGAGGAAATAAGAGATTTCACCAGAAAAGATGGCACACCCGGCCAAAGCAAAACACTTTTTATAGAGCCGGCAGGCAGTGTCTATCCGATCAAGGTTAATATTTCCGACATGGAATTAAAAGTCGGAAAAATAGGTGAAACCGTCACGCTCGATGTAAATATTTTCCCATATTACATCGCGGACAAAAAGAGAAAACGGGCTTTCGCGGATTATTATATCCCTAACAAAAAATAAGTATGAGATTTTTAGTTGAAAGGCAAGACGGAGTGTTTTACCTTACGAACAAAGCGTTGAATCTAATTAATTTTTTCAGTCAACAGCTCACTGTTTCGTTTGCAATTCTTTTCGGACTGCTCATGATACTCATTCTCGTAATTATTTTCAAATCCTAAATATATGGCAGGAATGGTCAACAACATATTTGCCGGACTGGGTTTGAGCCTCGTTTTTCCGATTGTTCTTTTCATTGTCTTGAGTATCTTCTTAAAAATAATATCGGGCAAATAGTATGTGTTCTAATTTCATCAATCTAAACAATTCGTGCTACTTAGATAATTTTGCACTTATAGCAGATGTCTTTGCTACAGCGATTGTGTTGGGCATTGTTATTGGAACAGTGGTCGGCATACTACTATTATTCATAAGGAAGTTTTAACCTTTAAGACTATGATGTGCAAAATCAGAAGTCTATTCTCCGGAACTAAAGCCAAAGTCATGGCATTCGGCCTCGCTGTAGCCACTGGACTTATGGTCGGGTCAAACGTTTTCGCAGCCGTGGATCCTGATGTCGAAGCAACTACCGGTCTGGTAGTAATGACGATGAAAGAAAATATTGTCGGTGTAATAACCGCTAATATCGCAAGCATCGTTATTGTGGGCGTCATCATCTTTTCCATCGGATTTGTATGGAAGTTGTCCCGAAAGTTCATGAAATAGATTTTGTCTTACGGGGGCTGGAATGTCCTCTAGCCCCCGTTCAAAGACATAACAAATAAAAATTATGAAATTTAAAAAAACAAAAACAATAATAATGATGGTACTGTCACTAGTCGCATCTTTTTTGTTTGTTGAAACTGCAAAAGCAGAACAAAACCCAACGGGAGATATTGTTCAATTTGCTCCTGCTTCAAACTGGTACACATGGTTTATACGCTCTGGTAATGAAACGGGACACGGACAGAAATTTCTAACCACGGCTGACACAGAAGCTATAAGCACGGTTGCTTTTAAACTTTGTCGTCTGGGAGGTTTTAGCAAGCCAAAGACTTTGACTTTGTGTGGTTCCGCAACCAACGGATGGTTTTCTGGATGTCAGACACCACTTGCTTCAAAAGAATTTTCAGCCGAACAGCTTAATGAAATGATTAACCAAGACACAAATTGTTTTGCGAGTGATGAGGGTGGAGCTGAAAATGGTTTATATTACAAATGGACATACTTCACGTTTGATGAACCAGTGTCAGTCACAGGAAACACTAATTATTTTGTTCTCTTAAACAGTTCTGACACCAATAATAGCGAGGGTGGAAATTTACTAAAGACCATGTACAACAATTCTAACTGGCAGGGATCAAGTGAAGATTATCTAAACGGACAAGCATATTATTACAAAGGAGCAAGTAGATTTACTGACGGTGAATCAACAGATATTCATTTTAAAGTTTTTAGCTCTGACCCAATAATTGTTCCGTTTGAGATTACAAGTCACGAGACTGGTAGTCCGGCTATTGAAGAATCATGGATAACCGTGGCAGGTACTTGCCCAATAAACGGTGAAAACAGAATAGGATTTACAAATGACTGTCTTGGATTTGAAGATATAGAATACACAATAGACTGCGTGGATAATCAATTTTCAGGAGAGTTTTACAAAAGCACACTAAGCGACAGGCTTATCGTACGAGAGATAAGCAGTGTATCTGGTGATTGTGTGGACTTTGACAATCTCATGGACGTGGTAACACTAAGCGGACTTGAAGTAATAGAGGGTTATCCAGACGACTGGTATTTCAACTTTGACTATTATGATGATTACAACATTAAAATTAGATCACCTATCTTTAGTACAGCGTTGACATTACCACTAGAAACAGAATCGAGTCTTTTCACATTTGCTTTTATACATCCAGCTTCATCAACACTAAGCAATTTAAACTTTAACATCAAGCAATACGATTCAGACGGCAACTTGCTTAACGCAAGCTATCACAACAAAAATTTGTCTGACATGGCCAATACCTTGAATTACGAGGTAAGCCTGACAGCTTCATCAACTCAATCTTTGCACTACGTTGTACAACTCACAGACGAGGGAATAATGAAAAGACAATATCCGTTCGGTATATTTGTGTCGGATTTGGAGTTCACCCAAAACCCAGATGATTTTGACTATTTCTTTCCTCGTCTCGTAGAAATGTTACGAACCAAAATTGTGTTCAATTATTATTTTGCATTCCATGATGGGTTTTATGACATGTTCAACGGCAATTATCCTGCTCCTGCCAGCGATGC
>Ga0233431_1005923_pt1 | contig 11392 bp, 8 predicted proteins | sample SI_118_April2016_FD_179867 | JGI IMG/M metagenome (GOLD analysis project Ga0233431, IMG submission 179867) | Seawater microbial communities from Saanich Inlet, British Columbia, Canada - SI_118_April2016_200_MG | ecosystem: Environmental > Aquatic > Marine > Inlet | place: Canada: British...
CTATCGATTTTATTTTGTCGTACCCAGTTCGTAAAACCTTTTTAAATTGACTAAAGGTCACGCCTTCTTCATTCTGACCACCCTTCAAGCTTTTAATGTCGTCCAATGCTTTTCCTGTTTCATTCTCCAGATGATAATCCCGCCAGTTGTCCAATAGACTTTTACATTGGTTTTTCGGTGGACCAAGAAATCTGATACCATTGTAGAAGCCTATTAGATCTCTTTTGATCAGATCTTCGCCTAGATCAACATTAAAATCATGTGCGTCCTCATCAAACAATAAAGAGGATGGAGTAAAAGGATTCAATTCTTCTGCAGCCATACATGAGATATAAATTAGATCGCTTAGTTCACCGACATTGCCATACCTATACGGTTGAGTCTGAAGGACATCGTAGGTCTCTTGAGCTACAGAGTAGGGCAGGTTTCTTAAATGCTTTGCGAATAAATTTTTGGCGATAGGAATGATATCCTCTGGTCTGTCTCGAAGTGGTGGAATTGTCAATGGCAACATCTTAATTCGTCTATACAAATCCCTTCTGAACTTTTTCTCATCAATGGCTTCAATCAAATCCTCATTCGTGCCCACAACAAGGTGAAATTTTGCAGGTATGTCTACTGTTGATCCTGCCCGTCTTACCATTTCGTTTGCAATGACGTTTAAAAGAATGCCCTGAACTTTCCATGAAGCGTTATGGATCTCGTCAAGAAAAAGCAACCCACCGTTAGCTTCCTCAAACTTACCGATTCTTTTATCAACCCCTGAATGAGACTTCTTTTCAACACCTTGTAACTCACCGTTCGCAGCTACGTCATTGATTTGACCTATATCTAGGTAGTGGAATGTGGATGCTTTTTTCAACAAACAGAAGATGGTCTGTGCCATTCCGGTTTTTCCGACCCCTGGCTCCCCATAAATGATTATTCTCAGAGAATCTCCCTTCAAAGCTGTAACCCTTTCCATTATCCGCTCAAGTTTCTTTTTCTGAGATAACATCGCTTCTGATCGTATACCACCCCAATAGAATTTTACTTCTTCCTCAACATTTTCCCTTTTTGTTTCCATCAGCCAGTTTATTGGTGGACTGGACTAGTCTAAGATCTGTTTAGACCAGTCTAGTCGATTTTTTTATAAGTTAAGTTGTTGTAATTATTGATATAAAATTTATGGCACGCCCATGGCAATATATATTATCAAGACACGGAAATAAAGTTCAAAATTTCGGTCTCCTGTTAAACGAAATCCAGAAAATTTGGAAACTGGACTTAATGTCTTTTAAATATGTTGTTTTGAAAAGGTTATACATCAGTTTCTTGAAATCGACAAGAATTCTCCTGAATATCACTGACGAGTAAAAATCAGGATTTTTCGTGGATGTCGAGTACAAAGGTTTTCGCTATAACAGTTTTGTTGAGTCGCGACACAACTTCATCCCGCTTATGCGGTAATTTAAAACATTGCAGTAATTGGAGAATAAATTGAAAAAAACCTCCACAGAACCAAGAACAAAACAAGATCTGAATCAAGATAATTGTCATTCAGGTGAAGTCAATTGTTCCAGGTTCAACAATTTACTGAATCCAAAGCAGGTCAGTCGGAAGCTAAATCTAAGTACTAGTTTTTTAGCAAACCAGCGTTGGATGGGTACTGGCCTCAATTACGTCAAGATTGGAGGCAGAGTTTTTTATAAAGACGTTGATGTTGATTCATACGTCGAAGATCACACTGTAAACACAACGAAATAGGAGATATTTATGAGCAGTTTGAAAGATCAGTACATGAGGCAAAGTAGTCGGAGCACAGCAAGCAATCATGATTCGAGCCAAAGCGATAGGACCGTAGCGAGCAATCTTATGGCGAAGGAACTTGATGTATTCTTTCAGGAAACTGAAAAAGAGTTTAATTCAGTCCCTGAAGGAAAACACAGTGCACGAAGTGTCGGAATAGAATACCGAGTATACGGGAATAACACTATTGTGGATTGGAATGTTAAAATAGGTGCTGAAGGAAATATGAATGACATTGTTATTTCGCAATTTAAGAACAATGAAGTTGGTCGAAAGGAATTCAACAGGACAAAAAAGCTATTTGGAAAGTTGAGCTTTGAAGACATCTCACAGGCATTTGAAAATGGTAAGTATTTTGACATTGTGATTTCAGTCAAAAAAAATACCAAAGACGATGTGGAATATATCAACACGAAAATTGTGAAGGTGGTTTCAGGCCCACATTCTCCCGAACAAGATTCCGTTGAGTCGTTTTAATTAAAAGAAGTGTCACTGGTTTGGGTAATAAGCCGGTGACACTTTGGAAATCAAACAGGTTAACGCTTATGAAAAAAAATACCAATAGTAATGGAAATATTGGATTAGATACAAAATGCATCCCAAGTCTTCTAAAAGGTATACCGAATTGGGTACTTGGGGCTTCAAAGGAAGGTAAAAACGGCAAGCGGGAAAAGATACCAATTAATGTGAAAACAGGCGATTATGCGAAGTGTAACGATCCAAGCACCTGGTCAACATATAGTGAAGCACTTGCTGCACTTGTCGAGCAAAAGTGGGATCACAGACATCAAATCCAAGGATTGAGTTTTGCGCTAAGCGAAACTGATAATTTTGTATGCATTGATGTTGATAAAGAAATTGTTGATGGTGAGATGGGTTTAGTCGGTCAGTCTATTCATGATAAATTTCCAAATACCTATATTGAAACGTCACCAAGTGGAACTGGATTTCATGTTTGGCTTAAAGGCAAATTACCTGAAAACAGCAGAAATCGGAATGGAAACGTTGAAGTCTACCAGCAAGATCGTTTTATGACTGTTACAGGAATTCCTATTGAAGACAATCCGATTTTTGACTGTCAGGAAAGTTTGAATTGGTTAATTCAAAATCACATTGGCATCAAGAATGTGGCAACTGTTCGCAACTCAAAACGTTCTACCACTAACTCAGCGGGTAAAAAAGGTTTTTTCAATAAGATCGCAAAACATCCGGATTATAGTCTTCTTTTTAATGATGGTGATTTTTCCAATTATCCCAGTCAAAGTGAAGCTGATCTTGCCCTAATGGCGTATTTAGCCAGAATCACTAAAGGGGATGAAGAGATGATGATTTCATTATTTGATGAATCTGAGTTAGGGCAAAGAGAAAAATGGATATCGCGTCCTGATTACCAAGAATCGCTAATTGAAAAAGCTCTTGAGGGGTATGATGATAACAAACCATTTGAAATCAATGTCCAATTTGATGGAGAGAGATTCATTTCAAATTTGCCTTCTTTCCCTATTGGGGCATTGCACGAGAAGTTTGCCAAACTTGTTACTGAGATTAGTAAATCAATCTCTAATTTACCTGTTGAAATCTCGGCAGTAACTTTATTAGGAGTTGTTGGTGCGCTGATTGGACGCATGAAAAAAATACAACCTAAAAAAGGTTGGTTAGAGTCAGCTAATGCTTTCTATGTCATTGTTGCTGCCAGTGGTGAAGGAAAATCTCCAGCCATGAAAGCAATTCTTAACCCAGTTTATAAATGGGAAGAAGAAAAGCAAGAGGAGTATCGGCACGAAAAAGCTGAATATGAGATTTGTGAAAGAGATGATCCTTCGATTGATCATCCAAATAGAAAAAGGTTGCTGATAAATGATACAACGCCTGAAGCGTTGGTAAAGGTTTTTTCCGAAAATCCCAGGGGATTACTCTGGTATTCTGATGAAATTGTAGGACTGATTCTAAATTTGGATAGGTATAGCGGAGGGAATTCAAAGCATCTATTGATGTCTTGTTATGATGGAGCTCCAATTTACATCGACAGAAAAGTTGAAGGAACGACCTATATACCTAATCCCTGTTTGTCGATGCTGGGATCAATTCAGCCAGATGTTTTGCCTGAGGCTTTTTCACAGATAGATGCGGTCAACGGTTTATTAGCGAGAACAACTTTTGTTTTTGCATCAAGGGAACGCCCTGATTTCTGGAGTGAAGAGGTGGTTAGTCAGGAGTCTACTGATTTTCTCAACAGATATATTCAGGAAACACTTGATGATGATAAACCTGAAATCATTTCTCTTAAAGATGAAAGCAAAGAAATATTCGTCAATTGGGTAAATCAGAGGGCTGAAGCCATTCATCTTTGCTCAAAGGAGGAACAAAGATCTGTTTTCAATAAAGAAAAGTCAAAGGCTTTGAAACTTATACTCGCTTTGCACCATATGCAGTGTTTTGCGGATAATGAAGAATTTAAAAGTGATATCAGTCCACAAATTGTTATGAATGCTCTCACATTAACCGATTACCTTAACGATCATCAAATCCAGGTTTGGAGGTTTCTGGAGAAAAATGCACCAATTCACCTAAATCCATTTGACAAACGAGTCGCTTCAGTTCTGGTCAAATTTTCTCCTTTTAAAGAGATTTTTCCTGGAGAAGTGGCAAAGCAGATCAACTCACAGCCGAAAACAGTTGCTAGTGCATTTAATCGAATAGGGATGACAAAGGGGATACGTATAAAGAAAGGAATGCCGTATTCAATTTCAGAAGAACTGTTGAACCAGCTAAAGTCGGTCTGTGTCGAAAATGCTAGATAGAAGCCTGAGTTTAGAACTGCTGAAAGCCGAATAGTGCAGCTTGTGTTTGAAATGCTTCAAATGTTCAATTTTTGGGATGGTTTTTATCCAAGAAACTTAGATAAAAAACATGCTCCAAGTTTTGAGCATTCCGAACATTTTAAACACGAATGAGATATCAAAAGCTTTTGGGGAGATTAAGGAGATATATTTTTAGACATTTTCAACAATCAAATAAGTATTAAAATTTTCTAATGAAATTCAACAAAAGAAATTATTCTTTATAAAAACGGGAGACAAAAATGAGACTACTAGCATCATATGTCAATAACTGTGAAAACCTTAACGGATTGCTTCTACTTCAGCTAGGTGCGACTGTTGGACAAATTAAAGATGAATACGATCATATAATCAATCAAGATGATGCGAGAAATTATAAAGACAATTGTTTTAATCGGAAAGCCTTTAAATTAGCTAGAACATATAGGAGAGATATTGTTGATGCAATAAAGAAAAAGGGATCAAAGTGGCTTATTAGGTACAAAAACTATCGACCTGAGCCGTTGTTAATTCACTTCGATGGAAATGATTTTTGGTTGCTCGACAATCCCCAAACAATGGAGAGGGTCCAACACTAAGTGACATCAAATACAGAATTTATTTTCCAATGCCTTGATAACAAAAATGAAGGTTTGTAGAAGCCGTTAAACGGCTTCTACCTTTCCCGCCACAGCTGTTTTTAAAAAGGCCGAACAGATGTTTACAAGGCGTTTAACAGCTTAATAACCTAAAAAACGGCTCTCGCGCGAGAATAAATTGCGGGAGGTGGTTTGGCTAGGGAGTAACACCTTTGAATTACTCATGTTTTTCAAAATAGATCACCAACTTGTCACCTTCTGGTCTTGTCATTAGGTACTGCCATCCAGACTTCTCAATTCGATCAATAAACCGAACAGATAGATTGCTGACTACTTCCTTACGATGCCTTCCTATTGATTCATTAACTAGAGCTATCATTTTCTGTGCTAAACACATTGGATTAGTTTTTTTCATTTTCTTTTCCGTTTAAGATTTCATTTTGATGCTTCATTATCTGGTTGAGTGAATATCGAAGCGTTTTTTCGTACAATGTCGTCAAGTATTGAAACTCCAATACTACTACGGTAGCAGTACCGGCACTCTCAATTCTCTTCCACTGGTTCAGATATAAATTGCCTAAATCATTGGTTAGATGCTCAATTTCTCTATATCTACCTGAATCTGTCAGTTTTATTAGCTCAAGACACTTGTTCTCTGCCTGGATAGTCCACTTACAACGTTTATTTTTCCGAAATTCACAGAAAACCTCACTGTAGTACCCATGTCGATATGAGTTTCTACTGGCTTTAAGTTTTCCTTTCACGCTAATCGGACCAGTAGTGTAGTCCCAAGGTCGCCAGCCAACATTAGGATGGGTCTTTTTCGTTTCAAAATTTTCCATAACAAACAACCTTTTATGTGTTGAACAACGGATTGCTATGAACTGCTGCAGCTAATCCTTTTGAGATTGCGATTCGATTAGCAGATTGAATAATTTGAAGAGCGAAAACGATCTCTCTCAACGTCCCAGTACCAAAATCAAGCATCGTCTTATCATCAATTTCATCGAGTGTTTGATTCAGCTGAGTCATTTTCTCTGAAGCTTTTTCAAGTTGCTCATTCTCGCAGTTATCAATAACTGTCTCACTTAGTTTTCGTAGATCGTTAATTAGCTTCACTGGCTTTTTTGGTTTTGAGGGTCTTGGAGGTAAACTAAATTGTTGTTGAAAATTGCTCATTGATTCTCCTTGAAATTGTATTGATTGGTATCAGTTATTGTACTTTTGTTGAGTTCTGGGCTGGCTTGAAGAGCCAGCCCAATAAACGTGTATTATCATCATATCCAGAGCCAGTTTAAACAGGCTCTGGAAAACTACCGCTCAAAAACACGCCTTTCTCTTTTTTTCCTAAGATACGCTCCTTTTTTGCGGATCGATTGATGCTTTATAAGAGCATCGGTTAAACAAGTTGCAGGGTAAATTTATTTCCAAGGGTTCTGCCAACTTGGTTGGATTCATGGAGTTCCAGTTTGAACCTTGATTTTTTACAAATAGCTTCCAATGATCTGATAACGTTATTCGGCCTAATCTCAAGCAATTCTCCTATTTCAGCAGTACCTAATGAAATAGGCTGTTTTTCAAACAGCCCTCCGTGAATAGTGTTGATTTTGATTAAGTTTGCTTTCTGACTTTTTGTTAGTTTTTTCAATTCACTGTATATATCAGCACCCCTGACTTCTGATAATTCACCCTGAAAAAACACTCCACTTGTTTTCCAACCAAAAAAAGCTCGGATTTCATCAAAAACAAGTTGAGATGCAAGCAGGTAACAGTTGATGGGTTCGGAGACTTCCGGTTGCCTGCTTTTTGACCGTTCAATTTCTTGAACGGTTGAAGCTGCGACGCTCTTCGCGATGTCAACCTTCGAAATTTCCCGCTTGATGTAAATTGTTCGATCATTATAGACGCGTTGAGGTAGAAAATGGTCTCCCAGGACAATCACTGTATTACAATGTGAATACCGATTTTCACCTTTTGTCTTTCCAAAATGACTGATGTACAGTTGGATTTTCTTTTCCAGTTCCTCCGAAATTTGGCTGTATTCATCTGAACCGATTTTTATACCATCTTCCACAGCCTGTTTCAGCTCCATTTCCTTATCAAAATTTGTGTAGATTTTTAGATCACTGGCAGCTTCAAACACGGCAGACTCAGCATTAATTTCACCTTTTTTGAACCATCTTCCGATTCTTGGATTAGAATCAGTTTCAAATTTTCTGACCAATGATGAACGGTGTTGAGGATTTCTATACGACACATCAATTTCGTTTGAGTTAACTACCAATGATGTGGTTCCCGATTCTTCGCCAAGTGTCTCCTCTTTTCCCGTTGGTTTCGCTTTGTCCATCCAAGTACAAAGATAAACCACGTTTCCATTAATACAGGTTGATTTCAGAAGGTCTTTCACGAGCAAATAAAAGTGATTGCTCAATGATTCAGCGCTTTCTTTTGAGCCTGGTGTCCAAAAGCGTTTATCTGGGCTACCGCTAATTCTGTGAACCTTGATCGTATTTGATCTTGGTTTTATCTTTGGTTCTACGATGTGGCATAAATCTTCGGGATACATTTCCAGTGATCCTGTCGCGTCCAGAATTATGGTGCCGACTCCGTGAAGAGCATTCCAAGTGTACAATGGGGATAGAACTGAGCAAGCGAGATAATCGTTTTCAATTTGTTTGAACCTTCCAGATAGAATCGCAAAATAAATCATGAAGAACTGATATGATAGGCGTTTTACTAACAATTCAGTCATGCCAGCATCTGATTTCCTCTTTATGTAATTCTTTTCCAAATTTATCAACAAATTGTTCGTCGATGAATCCGTGACAATTCCAGCGTCAGCTAAACGGGTATTATACTTTACAAGTTTACCCACGTATTCCCTCAAAGAAGGTTCCATTGATACCAAAGTTGGTAGGATTTTATCCGCTTCAATGGGATTTTGTTCTCCGGACAAAATCATTTCCATCAAAACTGCCAGTTCTGGATTCAATCGTCTTGTTTTATCCAGTAATGTCTTAATCATAATATTCACTGTGAACACCTGATTATTAGGCATTTCATCAATAATAATCGATTGACAATAGGGAGCTATCACACTGTTGGTAAACATCCAACTTTGAGCGCTATCTATATTCAGTCGAGCGTGGGTGACAATTGAAATCGGTTTAGACTTGCTCTTCTCATAAAGCTCGTTGATATCATCGCTTGTTTCACTATTGCTGTGGTAGACACCTATTAAATCCTTCAATTCTGGTTTTAACCTGATAAGCTCGGCTTTCAGTTCGTTGCAGCTTGATATTTTCTCTACTACCAAACGTGGTGCTTCATGAGGATTTTCACACACATGCTGATTAACTGAAGTCGTCTTCCCACTACCGCATCGTTCTGTGACCACGACAATTTTCCCTAATTGCCGTGACAATTGAAGATTGTCGCTAATGTCGTTCGAGTTTAAAAAATCATTCATGGATTTTTCCTTGGTTAAGGTTAAAAAAAAAAAACAAGAAAGCTTATTACGCAATAGGTAAATTCAATTATATCATTTACCTACTAGATATAAACTCATGGTTCTAATAGCTTACTTTGGAATCTACTGAGTTCTATGTTTTCCCCTTTACAATACAAGGTTTTAGAAAGGTTATTTTGTTGTTCCTTTTGGCTTACTAACCAAATTAATAAATAGCTTATCCTTGTTTATTAAAGGTGTGGAAAACCTTGTTAGGCGGGTTAACCAAGAATCACCGCTCTTTACTTTCAAAAAAAGAGCGTTTATTTAGCATTACTCCATAAAAACAACGGGTTAAACGCTCTTTTATCTTGCTTAATGAAGTGCTTTAGGGGAGAATAGTCTTGTGTGGGTGCCTTTCCCATGCGGGTTTGGCGGATTTTCAATCTTCTAAAAAGGAGAACTGTGGAAAAATGTGTTGCGTATTTTCGAACTTCAAGCCTTGCGAACGTTGGAAGTGAAAAAGATTCTCTCAAACGTCAGAGAAAAGCTTGTTTGGACTTTGCTCTTCAAAACAACCTGGAGGTTGTCAAAGAGTTTTATGACGCAGGTGTTAAAGGTAAAGACCTACTTCAAGACCGTCCTGGTTTTTCAGATCTAATTAATTTTTGTGAAGTCAATGATGTCAAAACCATTATTTTCGAGACAGCCAGCCGGTTCAGTCGTGAGATTGTTGTTCAAGAGTTAGGTTGGAAAGAACTGACTCAGCAGGGGTTTCAATTAATCTGCACAGATGCTCCTGGTTACTTCTCAGCAAATGATGTTGAACCTAGCCGGAAGATGATTCGGCAAATTCTGGGCGTTGTTTCCGAATTTCAAAAAGATGAGTTGGTGGCCAAGCTGGTCCAAGCCCGAAAGCGGAAAGAACAGGTTAATAAAGAAAAAGGTTATCTGACTCTTTCTGGTCGTGGAAAGTGTGCTGGTAGAAAATCGTGGAAAGAGCTCAATGCTGATGTCATTAAACTTTCCAAAAAACTGGCTCGAAGAAATCCGAGAACAGGTCAGCGTCGATCAAGGTTAAAGATAGCTCGATTACTTTTTGAACAAGGGTTCAAAACAGCGAATGGCACTCTCTTTGGTCATGAACAAATAAAGAGGTTTTTAAAATGTTGAGAAACTTACTAATAACAGTGATCAAAAAGCGGTATGGGGCCTCATAGCCCCGTTTTAATCCAAGTGTTCACAGCCAAAGAGCTGAACACCCTCAAAATTACCATTTTTCAAGCTAAATTTCTTTGTATCGACACAGAGACCACCGGACTCGACCCTTTCATTGATAAAATCAGACTTCTTCAGATTCATACCTCACAAGGTTTCACTTTCATTATCGATCTTTTTAAGTTTGAAGAAACGGAGTCGCTCCTTTCTCTATTTGAAAACGACAAGCTTTTGGTTCTTTTCAATGCTAAATTCGACCTAAAGTTTCTCAAGGCCAATGGATTTAAAGTTTCAGGTCCTTTCTTTGATACAATGTTAGCCTATCAACTTCTTAAAGCAGGAACTTATCCCAAAGGTAGTTTACAGGAGGTCTGTTTTGATCTGTTAGAGATTGAATTGGATAAAGATGAGCAAGTTTCTGACTGGTCAACTCCTGATCTGACTTGGTCTAAGATTGATTATGCAGCCAAGGACGCTTCAATTCTCCTTCCTCTTTACAAAGCTCTCAGGAAAAGACTCATTGATGAGAATCTTGCAAGAGTGGCACAGCTTGAATTTGAAACCCTTGAACCAACTGTCGAAATTGAGCTGAATGGTATATTGCTCGACTCAGAAAAACTGAAAAAGTTGCAAATTGAGGCGGAAAACCAGATTGAAAAACTAAAAGAAGAGATCACTCTGGAGCTCAAGGCTCCAGAGTGCAATCTAAACTCTCCAATTCAGGTCCGAAAAGCACTCAACTCTTATGGAATTGAGGTTAAATCCACATCCAAAGATACTATCAAGCCTTTGGCCAGTAATTATCCGGTTTTAGCAAAACTCCTCAAATACCGAAAAGAGTTTAAACTTAACACTAGTTTTCTTTCCGCTCTCCCAGAACATATCCATCAAAAAACAGGCAGGTTGCATCCTGATTTGTGGCAGCTTGGTGCAGTTACGGGAAGGTACTCCTGCTCAAACCCAAATTTACAACAAATTCCCAGAGAATCGGCGGTTCGAGAATGTTTTATTGCACCTCCAGGGAAAAAACTGGTTATAGCTGATTTCAGCCAAATAGAGTTACGGGTTGTGGCCGAGTTAACGGGTGATGAGAAGATGGTAAACGCTTTTCAAGATGGTGAGGACTTGCACAGTTTGACTGCCAGTTTTGTCTGTCAAAAAGACATCTCTCTTGTAACTACCGAAGAGAGAACCAAAGCGAAAGCAATTAACTTCGGACTTACTTTTGGGATGAGCGTTTTTTCTCTTAAAAACTACTCATTGATTAATTACGGGTTGGAAATGTCATGGTGGCAAGCATGGCGGTTTCACGACCGCTTTTTTGATGGTTACAAGCGATTAAAAGAATGGCATCAGGCCGAAAAAGAAAAAATGGTATCAGAATCATTCACGCTTTCTGGAAGAAGGCGGTTGTTTCCTGAAGAAGGATGGTTCACTGCTCGATTGAACACTCCAGTACAAGGAACAGCAGCCGACATCATGAAAAAGTCTTTGGTTATTCGTGTCCTTTCGGTAAGCAT
>Ga0233431_1005924_pt1 | contig 11391 bp, 22 predicted proteins | sample SI_118_April2016_FD_179867 | JGI IMG/M metagenome (GOLD analysis project Ga0233431, IMG submission 179867) | Seawater microbial communities from Saanich Inlet, British Columbia, Canada - SI_118_April2016_200_MG | ecosystem: Environmental > Aquatic > Marine > Inlet | place: Canada: British...
ACAAAAACTTGAAGAACGGGCATACTCTCTTTTGGACGATCTTATTGAAAGAGTTAAAATAGACCTTTTTACAGGTATGTAGGAGGCACAAAGTGGGAGACGGCTATAAAATTCCTTGGGAAATGCGGGAGCAAATACGAAATAATAAAACTTGTGGTACTTGCAGATATGGTGCAGAGTTAAGTGGTAATAGTGCAGTACCTCTTTGTTCTTATTACTTTTGGGAGGAAAATGAGAAACACCCAAAACTTGCTCCGTCTATAAATACTTGCCCTAAATGGGCAGAGCCACGAGATACTGGTGTTAGGGACTTTAGTGGAGAAAAAATAAGGAGTACAATATGCTTGAGCCAATAAAAGAAGAAAAATGGGGAGAAAATGGTCGTCACGATGACCAATTTAAAGATTTATCTTTTGTAAAATCTCTTGTAGGTAAAAATGGCTTATTCATGGCCGTTCATGATGGGATGCAATGGAGTGGAAAGGTACTATCGTTATCCTGGGATAAAGAACATGAAGCACACGTCCTTGATATTAAAGGGGACGAGGATACGCAAGAAGAAGGGTACCTTCCTGTTTGGGAAATATACTATTTCCGGTTAACAGCGGCTTCCGAAGAGCCTAAATCCAATATACAAACGAAATTAAGAGCCATGGGCCTTAGTGGTAATTGTATTGGTAATTTATATCCACATCAAATAGAAATGTTGAAAAAATTGAAAAAACGTGGGAGAGATTGTGAGATTTGGTTACCAAAAGGTTTGGGTAAAGGAATGGTTGCGGTTGAAAACACACAAGTAACATTTGAGAAACCAGACATAGAGGTGCATCCCGATTTGCAAGAACGATGGGGAGAGCATGGCGAAAAATTAAAAATTCCAGAAGGTGGTATAAAAATTTGGGGACAAGAACCTATTAAAAAACCAAAATGATACTAATGATAATAAAGGCGGTGTATTTTACTATAGGAAGTGTAATACTTTTTAAACTACTGGCGACAGGCTACCAGTCGTTAAGAATACTTTTGGTTATATTCCTGTATGTAGTAATGAAAAGGTACACTGCCTTTAGGAGGGAACAATGGATATAAGTTTAGGTTTCGTTATGGGAAATGATAGCGGGCAAGTTGTTAAGTTTGTAACCGAATGGGGACAAATGGTAAGGGAAGCACAACATAAATCAAAGGTACTTGACCTGTACCGGAGTACTTTAGAAAGTATTGGTTTCACAGAAATTGAACAAGTAGACGGTAAGTTAAATGCAAGACATGGTAACACATACTACGTAGGTATATTTGCATTGTATGTTTCGTACGGTGAATCTGGTGCAGAACCAGACTTTACTATGTCCTATGATTTAAAACGTAATAAAACCTTTTAGGGTGATGTAATGGAAAAGTCAGGTATAAAAAACTTTGTAAAGAAAATGAAAAACGCGGCAAAGGAAGTATTCAGCTTTTGGACTGATTGGCCCAGTAATCAACCACAAGAACCAGTAAAGTTCCTTGAAAGCAGGTATATAAAACTTGGTAGAGGAGATGAAGCAATTAAAGCGTTTGCAAAAGCAAAATTTGGAGGTATGGTAAACAAATTCAAATAACTACCCAAGTATGCGATATGTTAGGAGGAAAAATGAAAGTTGACATTTATGATATAGCAAACCCAACTGAAAGACTAAAAAGAAATTATATACTTGTAAAAAAGGGTAACAAGGATTTACCGATTACCCTGCAAGACTGTAAACTGGTCAAAACAATTGACATTAGGAAAAATTCTACCTACATCGGGGTAAAAGATGTGGAGGAAGTTATAAAGGATATAAAAGAGCATGGCTATGCCCGTGTAGAGGTTGTGCTAAAGGGTTGGGAAGAATTAACAAAATATAGTAGAAACTTATTAGATATGTACGAACTTTTACGCCACCTTAAACATTCCACCAATGCCAGCTTTGCCCATATAGTAGTAAACGAAGATGATTCGGTTTTAATAAAAGTAGAAAAATTTATAGAACCCAATAAAAACAATCCAGCAGGTAAAATGGCTGTGTTCCAAAAGAATTTTTCAAGTGTGGAAATGGAACACATTATAAATCCTGATTTAATTATAGCGTCATTTATAGATGAAGCAACGAGGGAAAAATGAAAGACATAGATATAAAAGATGTGACATTCACCTTTACGGAAGGTAGTGAAAACAAAGTTATGGAGTTTATGGAGAGGTGGAGAAAAGAGATCAAAGATGCTCCAGATCCTCCTCCACCGAAAACCGACATACCCCTTATAAAAATAGACGGTGGATATCGTGCATGTTCAGAAGATGAAAAGCCTACCCACATTGTTAGGGGATGCTATATGATATCCATTGATGAAATACATGCAGATACCATAGAGGAAGTAGACCATGGAAAATCCATATAAAACACTCGACATAGAACCTGGCGCCACAGAGAAAGAAATTAAGAAGGCTTACAGAGACCTATCCAAAAAATGGCATCCTGATGTAAACGACGGGAAGGATGAAATATTCAAAGAAATAAAATTTGCCTACGAACTTCTTATGGATCGGGAAAAGCGAAAACACTATGATGAACATGGCGAAGTTTTGGAAGATGAAAGTGATAAGATATTCCATGGAGCCCAAGAGAACCTAATTCATGCTATGAAATCAATTCTTACCTCAAGAGCATTTTTACAATCACCTGAAACCTTTAACCTTATTAAAAAAATTAAGGAAACTATTGGTGAAGCAAAAGAATCTGCACAGGATAAACTTACAGAAGCAGGTGAGAAAATCTATGTATATGAAAAAATAATAGCATTATTTGAACCTCCTAAACCAACAGACTTCCTTAAAAATGTATTACTGGAAGAAAAGGCAACAGCAGAGCAAACTGTCAAAATGATCAAAAGGGATTTAGAAGTTTTCAAAGTAATGGAAGAAATAATCCAAGGTTATAAATATAACTTCAAGGAACCAAAAAGAATTTTTGGTGACTTCCATGGCATGCATACAAGACGGATGAACCGTGAAAGAACCGTAATTGGCGTACCACCAGAAATTATTAGGCCGAGAGGTAAATAAAATGATAGATAAAATTAGAAAACAATTGGTAGAGGATATTGCAAAAGGCGGAAGAATATTTGCACCCAGGCGGTTTGGTAAAACAACTGCATGTATGCAGGTTTTAAAAGAAAACAAATTTTTTATTTTCTTAACAAAAGAATCGGAGGAGGAATCCTTAAAGGAAGAATTTCCCGAAGTTGCTGATAGAATTTTTAATGAGAATAACATTTTTAATAGTAAATTAAATTATCGTGGAAAAAACTTAATAGTAGATGAATCGGATTGGATATTTAATGGAAGACCTTTGTCAGTTTTAGCAAATCATGGTATTACAAAGGTACACGCTCTAATAAGTTCTCCTGACAGACGTGCGGTTATTTACGGTGAATTGGGGGAAAGAATTGAGTTATATACAGATTCTGTATTTACTATAGGTAGTTAAACCAGTTATCTTTTTAAGATATAGGTAGGAGGGCTAAAATGAGTGAAAATGATTTTCCTGTAGAAGAATGTTCTGTATGTCCTTTCCAACATGGAGAGGAAAAAGACACCGCTTATAATTGTTATTGTGACCATTTATTTGCACCCGAATCTTTAGCAACGCACGGTGCGTTAGATTCCTACTGTGACGATGGACCAGGTTATAAAAAGGGTTTTCCTAAAGATTGTCCCTTAACAAAGGAAGGTATTCGTATTTATAGGGAGGACTAAATGTTGGCCAATTTACGTTCCCGGATAACTGCAAAAATAGTAAGAGAACAAAAAAATTTACCAAAGCAATTGGAACAAGATGAATTTGGTGAGGACAAGGAACTAATATGTGCTAAATGCCATTTTCCTATTGAGCCTAGTTTTGCTAAAGGTATGAGAAGTAATGGAAGGTTTTCTAAAGATTATAAGATACTATGTATTTCATGTTACAAAAAAAGGAATTTAGAAATTTATAGATCCTATAAGTTTGGTGCAAAAATAAAGCAACTGGTGGCAAAATACCATATAACGGGGCAGAGAATTAGACAAATTATTAAAAAAGAAACCGTGGAAAGAAGCAAATAGCCATGGAGAACTTCCTGGCGATCTTTGTTGTCAAAGGTCCGTTGGTAAATTTTGCTTTGGTCATGATCCGAATAATTATAAGTGAGGTGAACTGTGAAATCAATTTTAAAAGTAAAAATGAACTCTATACTTAATAGAAAGTCAGTGGAGGAAATTCTCACAGAAATTTCTATCAAATTGGAACCTATTTTAAAAAAGAATTTTTCAAATTACGATATATCCATTTGCTTGGCGGAAGAGATGGACGATATCCATTGTGTGGACAAAGAAAAACTATTTGCGATATTTGAGTAAAAACCTCTCTATCTATATCAAATTTTTTAGTAAAGGAAAATAAAAATGGGCACAGAATATGAACTCTTAAAACCAGAAAAGAACGAAAGGTTTGAATTAGGGAAAGGCACGTGGGCTGGTATATTTGAAGATATGGGTAACGATTTCCTAATTGGCTTTCTTTATAGTAACTGGCAAGACCTTCATAAAACATTGTTATCGGAAGTTGCTGATAGCTTTAGCCAAATGACACTTAATTATTTTGAAAAAGTAGCAAAAAAGATTATAGACTGGTGCGGTGAAGATACAATTCAATTCCATAATATGGATTCTTTTAACGAACTACACTGGGAAGATAGTTTTAGGACCTACGACTGCCATAAAAAGAAATTCCCCTATACAGGATCACGATTTCCAGAGACAAAGAAATAAATATAAACCCTTAATTAAGGAGAAGATTGATGTTAAAACCCGTATACGTTGAGGCAACAACAATACCAGACGCCTGGTCCCAAGCAATTTGGAACTGCATCAGGCATGGTAGAACATTTACAATTGACAGGGGTTCCTATGAAGGTAGCAAACGACATGAATTTGATTACTTTACAGTCCACATTCAAAAACCCTGGATTACGCCTTTTGAACCTGAGTTACCAGAGAGACTTCAACATACGGATATTCCTCCTCCTGTTGCAAAAGGATATATCAATGGTTATCTTCCGTATTTGATGACAGGAAATAAGGAACCAAATGAGGAATATACATATGGTCAAAGGTTAAATAGTTTTCCTATTACAGACGAAGGCATATATCAGTATGCCCTTAGAAAAAATGTTGAATCAAAGTCTGAATTTGTGCGGTGCGATAAGGAAATATGGAATAACAAGGAAATAGTTAGTTCCAAACTAACAGAAACTACAATGGAATTCTTTCTTAATCAAGTGGAATTTATGATTTGGAACTATAAGAAATATGGTCACAGGGACAATCAAATGGTACTGCAAATTGCACACCCAAATGACATGCTGTGGCAGAACCCACCTTGCCTGCGTCACATAGATACCAGAATACAGGACAATGCTTTACATTTTATGCCTTATTTTCGTTCCTGGGATTTATGGGGAGGTTTTCCAGCAAATCTCGCCGCCATTGAACTTTTGAAACAATATTGTGCCCTCAAAATAGGAGTGGAAAACGGTGAAATCGTTGCCAGTTCAAAGGGACTGCACATTTATAAGCATACCTTCGAGTTAGGGGAAGCAATAAGTAACTGCACCATAGAGGAATTTATAGCGTAAACTCTATGTATTATTATATAGATAATTGGAGAAAGTAGAATGCCTTTAGAAGATAACCAAACGGCAACAATGCGGAATTTAGTATATGCGGCAGAGGAATTCCTACAACCTGTAAAAAATTTTAATTTTATAATATCTGACAGGTTTTTATCGGAATACCAAAAGATGACATATACGCTTCAAACGGCGTTCACCAATTATTGTCATTACAGAGAGAAATTACCTACGGATATTTGGGAACATTTTATTGGTAAGGTAATGCCATTACTGAATGAGGTGGATAATCAAATTCAATATTTGACTGGTAAAAAATCAAAACATTAGACATGGGGGAAACATGGACATTACAATAGCAATGATAGAAAAGAAATTAGGTATTAAGAGAACGGTACTCAACCAATGGAATGAAAAAGGATTTGTTGAACCGTCTATTAAAGGTAAAGGATCAAAATCATTTTATACAAAAGATGATGCGTATAAGTTAAAGGTTTTCCAAAGTCTCTTAAATTTGAATGTGGACCCGAAGGAAGCCGCCATTGTTACACCAAAAGTTCTTGCAATAGGTAGACAAAATGGGTATGCTATTATTGTACCTGAAACTAACGGAACTAAAGGCGTGTATCCAGTACCAGTTACATTGAATAATCCTGTTCTTATAAGAAGATGCGATGCAATGATAGTTGTAAACATTTTCGATATACGACAGGGCGTTGACAGTCTGCTTGCCGCTGACTAAAAAGTATGAGTTATTGGTTATAGTGTAGGTGTTAGTTATAACTAACCCAATGACGGGGTACAAACACTTTGCCTTAATAGGCTCAAAGGACAAACACTTTACCATAAACGGTTAAAAGGTAAAACACCTCCGAGCGGGTATAAAATCCTAAGGGGGTATCGTCATGAGGAAAAATCTTTCTTTCCTATTGGTTATATTTTTTGCTATTATGTCTATTGGCTGTGCCGATAAAAAACTTACGCCAAATTACGAGGCGTATATAGAAGCCGTAAAGATACAACAGCAAGTTAAGCAACAACCTTTAGTAGACTTGAAATTTGACTCGGAAGGAAAAATTCAATCGTTACAAGTTAATCAACCAACAAAACTTGCCCACATTGAGCAAGTAAAACCAAATCATCATCCGATTTGGGGTGTAGTTAGAGCCGCTGTTCCAGTTGCTGGTGCAGTTTGGGGTATTCATGAAACGGGTAAGGCATTGGAAGGCCTTGTTAAGGCAGGCAATGGTGCAACTTCTTATACCAACTCAAATAATCAAAGTACAATGGCGGATAGTTATAATCAAGATAATGGAGTTACAGATTCTCACGATACTATTGACTATTCTGCTGATACTGCTGATTCTAATAATACTACCAATACTGATGATCACCATACTTCAACTACGACGGATGACCACACAGTTACAACGGATGATCATGCAGTTACAACGGACGATCATACAGTTACTGGCGATCCTTCGGTATTACCATCCGATTAACTATTGGATTAAGTTTAAATAAAAAGTTAAAGTGGCAAGCATTTAACCAAATCTGTTAATGTATATATTGATATGTTAATACGAACTGTAACACCAATCGTGGTAGGAGGAACTGTAAATGAAATTTTATAAAGATAAGTCAGGTGATCTTGGCTCAATTTTTAAACGGGTAGTTGCCAAACATTTTAAAAATGACCCAATAACTTTAGCCAAGATCCAATATGTATTTTGGGAAGGTGAAAAAACAACAAACGACGGAAGAATAATACATGGAGAAGCACGTATACCTTCCCCAAGAGAAAGGGATATCTATGGGTTTGACTTTATTATATCGGTATACGATGAATACTGGAATGAAGATGCTTCCGCCAGAGACAAAATACGACTTGCCTACCACGAATTAAACCATTGTATAGTTATGTGCGAAGAAAGCACAGGAAAGGCATTCGTGCCAAAACGTGATAAAGAGGGTAGACTGAAGGTTAAAATTAAACCCCATGACGTTAACCTTAACCTCTTTCTGGGAGAAGTAAAATTATGCGGACTTGCGGATGACGAGGAGAACTTTGTTGAGGCGCTTTCTATGACCGCAAAAAATTTCAAACGACGGATGAAAACAAAAAAACCAAAAAAGAAAAAGAAAAAATAGGAGATACTAATGCAATATCTATTTTTAATAACAGGACTTTTGGGTGTTTTCCTTGCTATTTATAGTATAATTATTGTAGTTAAAAATGTAAAAGCAGTTATCAGAGACCCTAAAAATTTGCAGGCTGGTTACCATAAAAAACAAAATATATACATTACTTTAGCTGTACTCGGAGGGCTTATTGCAGGCTTATCTGGTTCCGGTCATCACCTTAAATTATATGAAAAAATTCCAGGCTATAATAGGGAAGTTGGTACTTGGTTAATCGTTGATAATTCAAGTTGGGAAGAACCTGTACGTCATTGGCTACTCTCAGAAACCAGTGTAAAACAAAAAGATGGTTACTGGACATTTAAAGACGAAAAAGGGAACGATTGTTACGTTCCAACCTCATTTCTGTTAATAAAAGTGAATGAACCAGTTAAAGATTTTGAAATTAAATATAAGGGTAAGTTTAATATACCGAAAAAACAAACACCTTTAAAATAGAAATAAGAGAGGTTATCAAATGTTACAAGTAATTGAAATTTTCCCCTCCTTCGAAGGAGAAGGTATAGACGCAGGAGTACCCACTATTTTTATCAGACTGGCAGGATGCTCTGTGGGATGCGTTTGGTGTGATACTAAAGATAGTTGGCAACCAGAGAACTATGAAGAATTATCTCACAGCCAAATTATTCTTAAAACCCGCGTATGGATGGTTAATAACCATATAACGAGGGCGTCCATTACTGGAGGAAATCCAATGGAGTCCCCACTAAATGAGTTATCACAACTTATATCCTCTTTATGTAGCGTGATGACAACCGTAAATATTGAGCATCCAGGTGTTTTTACTACAAGTGTTGCAAGGGAAGTCTCTACCTTAACTGCTCTTAATAAAAAAGGATATGTAACATTCGATATTAAACCGCCTTCTGCAAAAACAAAATTTAGTAAGTCTCAACTTCATAAGGCTCTAAAAGAACTCCACTTTAAGGGAGTTAAATGTACCCTTAAAGCCCCTTTCAAAAATGAGGAAGACTTGAAGTTTATCCTTGATATCCTTACAAAGTATAAACCGTCCTCCCCACCTTATTTTACACAATTTCCATTCTTTTTACAACCTTGCACAGGAAGAGCATCAAACGAGATACCTAATAATTTAATAACTGAACCTGCAAAGGCGCTGATTTACGACATTCTACATTTAACGAAAGGGAGGTTATTACCACAAATCCATAAACAATTAAAAATTTCGTAAGGAGAACTGTTATGTACACCGTTCAAAAAAAGTTTAAGTTTGACTATGCCCACAGGTTACATTTAATGCCCAGAGGCCACAAGTGTTGGAATCTGCATGGGCATTCGGGTGTGGTAGAGATAAGTATAAGTATTCCAGATGCAACATTCGATAGTAACACAAGCGGATTTGTTGTTGATTTTGGAGACCTCCAGTTCATAAAAGATTGGATAGACGAAAATTGGGACCACGGCACATTGGTATCGGCAAATGATAGAAGATTATTTGCCATAATCGAATCCCTAAATACAAAACATTTTGTTTTTGGTGTAGACTATAATCAAACGTCATCCGAAAATATGGCTCATGTTTTATTCCGTAAAATAGAACAGCAAATCCAAAAAGGTTTGCAATTACAAACCATTTCTGTAACAATGAGTATGACGATTGCGATTTATGAAACCGAAAATAATAAGGCCATTTTCTCAGGCATCATTAGGGATGTGTCGGAGGTAAACGTAAAATGATAATTAACAAAAGGACAGAACATGGACAAGACAGCAAAAACCCTGTTCAGGGGATTTCAGATGGGCTTTACATACTGCTTATGGTGTTCAAATTGCCAAAAGATCGTTTGGTCTAAAGCAATAGCACCTAATAGAGGAAAAGTTAAAAAACAAACAGTACCTATCTGTATTTATTGTAATTAGGAGGGAAAATGTTATCAATCTCCCAAATTGTAAAAGTAACTAAAAAGAAAACCAAAGAAAGGTCGGCTTTAGTTAAGGTAATTGACGTACAAACTGCTACCGTTTCGGAGGGCAAAACCTACTACTTTGTAAATTGCAAAACGAAGATTGACGAATACAATTGCCAAGTTATTGCTTATACGGACAAACCTATTACAAAAAATATTTTAGGAAGACAAAAGGTTTGGGTACATTGTGATTGTGGAGATTTTAAATTTCGATGTGAGCATGCCTTGACTGAAAAAGGTTCTTCATCCCGCATATTAACTAAAGACATTGAACCTGGTAGTGGAGTAACTGGTTTAGAAGCAAACCCAAGACGTATTCCATGGGTATGTAAACATATCATAAAAGTATTTGCTAACATACCACGAATCAAGGTAAAAGACGGTGACATTCCCCTTAAAATGGCTGTTAAACTTGGTTTAGATGACGTTAAGGACAGAATACCAGGATTATTTAATGAAGAACCAAAATCAAAAAAGATACCTAAAACTAAAAAGACGCCTAAGTTAAAAAAGACACCTAAAATTAAAAAGAAAAAAAGGTAATGGTGCGTGATGGCTAAACAAGTTAATCTGCGACTCATAGACGATAAGGTGGTTGAGGCAATAAAGGAAACAGACGAAATTCTAAATCAAATGATTGCTTCTTTAGTTGATAAGCATCCAAAATACGTTGTCGATTTTCTTATTGGCAAAACATTTATGCACGACATAGGATCAGGAGGAGTACGAATTTTTTCTGGTAGTAGAAAAAAGGAAAGGATAAAACTAAAACTCATCCAGTTAATTTCTGTCATAGATGACCAAGAAGTTTTTGTCAAAGAAGTTGTTGAACTCGGTCTCATAAGAGGAGTAAGGGAGAAAATGATAATATGCTTCCTCGAGGAAATTCAAAGTAACTGGAGAAATTTTCTTCAAATATATGGAGATCCTTTTCCTGCTTATAGGGATATTGTACCCCTATACAGAGTATTTGCGAATTTAAAAAGCCATATTGTCCGTACTACCTACCAAACGCTACCAAGAATAGTTTTATCCAGATACAGAGGATGGTCAATGAGAAGGAACATTAAGTCTGTAAGGGATTATATGATATTTGAGGAAGACGTACAAAATTCACATTTTTCTGTAAAGAAGGCATTTGCATTATTTGATACGACAAAGCATAAGTCCTTCTTTTCCTATGCAACTCGTTGGATAAAGGAGGGCATAAAATCTTCTCCTTTTGCATATAAAGATGATGCCTTTATTACCAATAAAGAAGGCGAAAAGGTAAAAGTATCGTTTGTATCCTTAAATGACAATACAGAATTACTGGATGCGGAAACTCAATTCGATTCTCCAGAAGAAGAACTTACAAAACGTGACAAGCAATTGGAACACGATGCGGATATACTCCATTTTTTAAACGGGTCATTTCCATTACCCAATGAACTCCGTATTTTGTATAGATTACTTCAAAAAGAGAAAAGTGTTAATAACAGTATAAGTTCATTAGAACAGTAAATGGCGAACTAATTTTAAACGAGGAGGTAAAAGTAATGGGTATTTCATGGAAAAAGGTAGGAGACTTGGAAAATCG
>Ga0233431_1005927_pt1 | contig 11389 bp, 13 predicted proteins | sample SI_118_April2016_FD_179867 | JGI IMG/M metagenome (GOLD analysis project Ga0233431, IMG submission 179867) | Seawater microbial communities from Saanich Inlet, British Columbia, Canada - SI_118_April2016_200_MG | ecosystem: Environmental > Aquatic > Marine > Inlet | place: Canada: British...
GATTGTTTGTGCAGCTCATATGCAATGACTGTTGGGGCTATAAATATTTTTTGGTAGATGTAGAATATTTACGAGAATTAAAGACTGAAGCAGGGCAGCTTGTTGTCCAGGATACAAAGTTTGAAGACTTTAATTATAGCGAGTCCATGCTCAGAGACAATCTAAATGATATAGTACAGTATGTAATAAAACAAAATGGTGCTGCACTCATCTGGGATCCTGAATCTAAAAGTTATCAAAACAACTATATAAGCTGTGCCAGATGTGGCTCAAAAAAGGTGACAAAACCATATAGTCATTGGCATTCAAACAGACATCAATCACTTGATAAAGAGTTATTAGCAAATCAAAAGGAATTTACTGAACTAAGGAAGGAGAGAAAATATGCAAATCGAATGCCTGTCTTGTGGGAAAAGCGATGAGTTCTTACTCCCTTTGTGGGTGAGCACGACCTTTAAATTCAACGAAGATGATACGATATCATTTTTACATTTTTCCCAGCTAGAATCTTTGGAGGACAAACTTACTGATAACAAATCTCATCGAGAGATAAGTTGCAAAGAATGCGGCTCCAATGAAGTTGACATAGTTTTTAATGAATATGATAATCAGGATGATGACGAGGTCTCAGCTTTGGAGGGTCTATGAGTTACAGAGATCAAGTTACAGCAAAGATCAGAGATGCAGTTAACCAATGGTTGGATAAACTAAAGAAGGAAAAACCTGAACTACAACTCACCCGTCTATGGAAGATACAGTTTGATAATGGATTTGTACCGGGGCACGCCAGTATTCCTGTTGTAACAGGATCAAAGAAAGGGAAACATCTTATTGCAGAGGTGGGATTTATAGTCCCTGATAATCTGGAGATTGATCTTGACGATTTAGAACTATCTCTTTTGGATGAACCATACAAACAGAAGAAACAACAAGTTGTCCAACCTGCTATTGATCAGCCTTTGGGTGTTTTAAATGATATCATTGTTGGTGTTAATAACTTCTTGTCGGAACTCAGTTTTACTTCTATTCCAGGGCAGGCTGTTAAAAAAGTAAATCTCACTCCATCTCCCCAAATGATAAACAGGTTGAAGGTTAACGCCAACGCCTTTAGTCAGCAGGATATCGGAGATGTAAGGAAGCAGATCCGAGCAAGCAACATGCTACCGGAGTGGTTAAGGTCCATAAGTAATCTTGAAGTTTATAATTCACTGATCGACAAGATAGCTGAAGGATATGTTCAGTATTCAAAAACATCAAATGTCACACTCCCGGAATTCTTCAAGCTATACGAAGACTATCTCAAAAAAGAGGGCAAACTCTTTGACTATTGCAAATACAAAGCCCAGCCCATTGAGCTAGATAAAAACAATGGGCAATGTCTTGAAAATTACTGTAGTAAAAAACCATTTAATAAACCATGCAACCAAGCCATAACAAAGTTTGGCAAGAAATAAAGGAAAGGAGCCATGAAGAATAATCTGATAATCAATACGCCGGAAAAGATTGAGGGAGAAATGGAAGATTTTAAGATGGACTGCCTTGATGATTCCAAAAATTTCACCGTTGCTAAGATCAAATTATGCAGGGATATTAAGAACGACAAACCACTGCTGTTTTATTCACAGGATTTAACACGAAACTTCCGTGGTGAGACTGATCCTTTTAGCAAGAAACAAATCTTGAAAGTCTTTACCCCTTCAAACCATGAAGCAGTTGCCGATGTGACATTGACTAAGAAGTTCAATGATACGGTTCTTGCCCATAGGAACAAGATTAGAGACTACAGTCCAATGACGGATATTTCTTCACAGAATATGAAACTCTTTATGGATGAGGGTACTGCTGAGTTTATCTCAGACATTGGGATCAATGTTGATGGCTTATCTGAAGACTTCACAGAGATGGAATCTGTTGAAGCAACACCGTTTCTTGATGATATATCAGTGGATGCCACAAGGTTGAAAGGTGAACTCACCCTTCTTAAAGAGAGGATGATCATAGTAAAAAATCAAATGGCAGATACATTTGAAGAATATGAAGATCCACTTAAGATTTCAGATGATGAGTTTGCATTATGTTTGGCTAGGGAGAACATTCCCGATGGACTTGTACAACAGTATCTCGAACTGAAAGAACAAATTGATGGTGTGAAGGGACAACTTGGAGAAGTGAATACAGTTGTCTTTCGTGAGACCTCTACAAAGATAAAATTACCAGAAAGGATTAAAGGATATGATTTATTCAAGTGAGTTTCTATCTGCAGGTTGGTTTGATATCTATAAGCAGGTACTTATCCAAAACGAAAAGCTCGGAGACCAGCAAATGAAATCTGAACAGTTAACCGCTGTGGCAACGACAATCTTCATACAGGCTGGACAAAGAGGTTTTCTAAAACCGGCACCCATTGATGCGTTCACAAGAGAGCTTTTGAAGCTAACAGGTAAGGTGAAGGATAGACAGATCCAGAAATCGATCTATGAATCGGTGAAAATGTTAGCAGGTAGTAACGGAATAAAGGAGGTGGTATGAAGGACCAGATATCAGATACAGATCTTGAACTTGAATACCGAAAAAGGTTCTCGGTTCCTGAAGGTGATATCATTTCAGATTCAACAACTGCCGCTAAACATTTCACAGCATTTATTGGTGATAGAATTACCGAGCGTGAATGCTTTGTAGTAATGTTACTCAATGGAAGGAATCAGCTTACTCATACTGAAGTACTCTTTGAAGGAACGTTGACTTGTTCTGTTGTTTACCCAAGGGAAATTGTACGATTGGCGATATCACAAAATGCAGCTGCTGTTCTTGTTGGACACAATCATCCAAGCGGGAATAAGATGGAGTCTTCGGATGACAGGAAAATTACTGATAAGATAAAGCAGGCCCTAAAAACTGTAGACATTAATTTTCACGACCATATTATTGTAGTAAGTGGCGGGGGATACACATCACTTGCAGATAAAGGATTAATCTAATAAAAGAAAGGAAGGAGTTATGCCAGTTTATACTTTTGCTTGTCCAAAATGTGGGCTGGCAGTAAATAAAGTTTCACAGACTCGTGACGCTTTGCCGAAGTGTCCGTATTGTCGGCTAGAAATGGAAAGGCAGATAAAGTCTTGTGGTTTTGTTTTGAAAGGGGCAGGATTTCATGGGACTGATTACACACATTACAAGCCAAAACAGAGGAGTAAAATATGCGAATAGGTTTTCAGTTACCGGATGCTGAAGAAGTAGAACCGGAAATAGGTGCCGCCGATCCTGATGATGCAGGACCACCATTTCATGAGGGATTGTTCGATTTCATGTTGGAGCATTATTGGTTGAGATTTGCAACGGTCTATGGGTCATATGCGGCAATCAGGGATTTGTTGGAAAGTATCTTCTGAGGTAAAGGAATGGGACTGGCTGAGGTTCGGTTCTTTTCTTTAGGTTGAAAATATTAAAACCGTCTGTAAATCGGTTTAGATTGCGGTGTAGTGGTATTTAAATAACATACAATCTGAATTATGGACTATATACCTATAGCATCTGCTTTGGCTTGCCAATCTATTGCATTATCTTCAGATTCTTCATCACCAATCTCATCCTTGTTATTTTGATCACATTTTTTATGAAAATAATCATTTGAATCTCTATCCCATTCTGGATTATCATCAAAATCAATGATAACTAGATGATCACAATATATACATTTTTTGAATCCAATATCTTTTGTTGACTTACAAGATTTGCAAATATAATAGTCATCCCCAACAGAAAAAGTAGATTTATAAGAGTTATCTTTTTGGCATATACTACAAGTATATATCTGCTCATCTGATCGAGAAAATACATCAGCAGCTGTTGAGTCAGACCTACTAATCCATCTATAAGCTAAAATTCCACCAATAACAATAAATGTGAAATACGTCCAACCTTTCCCATCAGGTATATCTCCTCCCCAAGCAAAATTTCTCCACATTAATGTTGTAAGCGCTAATATACCATAAACTGCCCACAATTTACCTTTAGTGTTCTTTGACTTATAAGTTTCCCTGTTATCTTTTAATGTAATTGGTTGAGGTTGATATCCATCTGAATAAACATCAGTCTCTTTAGATTCTTCCAACCATTCACCACAATGTTTACATTTTAGTGCTTCTAATTGAATTTCTTCAGCACAATACGGGCATTTTTTCATTTTATGAACTTCCTATATACCATCAAAGAATTAAAACCCTGTTTTTTTTCGATCCCTAATAGTATTGAAATAGTTCGTTTTCATTATTATTATTATTACTGGTACTATTTTTTGCTACCAAGGTTTGCATACATATTTTCGAAACTTGTCATATCAATCGATTTAATATTTTCATTTGATTTGTACCCTGATAAAACGACATTTTCATCTGAGTGAATTAAAAAGTCTATTACTCCAAATCTTTGTATTATCATCGTATCATCTATAGATAGGCAACAACGAATATTATATATAAATTCCTTCTCTCTTTCATCAATTTTTGTATCTGCATATACTAGCCGGAGAACAATCTCTAAAACCAGCATTTCTTCTACCGGATTTAAAAAAACATTTTTTAGTTTATCAATTATATTACTGATAGTCTCATCTGGAGTAGATTTAAAATTATCAAGAAAACGGCTTAACTTCTTTGACATGTCAATATTTTTAAAATAGGTGGTCGATTTGTCAATGAATTGTAACTCTCTGATTTCCCTTTCATCAATATGTCCATCACAAGCCACAGCAGAGCAGGCAATATCAAATAACAGTCTTTTAAACTTTGTTTTATCCATTACATTGTTCCTTAATTAATTTAAAGAAATTAAATCTTGCTCCAGCCAATAGCTGTTTGATAAATCTCTTGTTTCACAGGCATTTTGTAAAGCTTTTAGAAAACTTCCTGCAGTTCTGAAACGGTTTTCCATATTTATTTCTAATGATTTCATAACAACTTTTTCAAGTTTATCCTCAATATTACCATTAAATATTGATGGTTTCTTTGGTCCATTTCTTCTGCCAAAATGAATCATTTTTGCAACTTCTTCGTTATCGTCAAGCGTATAATGATCAAAGTCATATTCCCATGGGTGAACACCTGTTAAAACTTTATACAATACTATACCTGTGGAAAATACGTCACTTGAAGGTAAATAAATATTCATAAAACATTCTGGAGCAAAATACAAAAAGCGACCACCAGCGCTAGGTAGACTATGGACTTGATCTAATAATTTGGAGATACCAAAGTCACCTAATATACCCACAGGTTTATGTTCATCATAAGAGAGTAAAATATTATCCGGGTTTATGTCCCTATGAATAATAGTCGGATTATTATTATGTGCAGATGTCAATCCCCTTAAAACATCAAGCATTATTGAAGTTGCAACTGCCACATCCAATTGTATTTTTCTTTTCACCAATTGCGTTAAAGATTCGCCACTTACAAAACTCATTGTGATAAAATAATGATCAACATCATTTTTATTAAAAGTATTAATCTCAAACACTTTCACAACATTTGGATGGGATAGTCGTGTAAGAATTTGTCCTTCATTAATTACATCATTTAAATCAGTTTTTTCAACATACTCGTTTTTGAAAACTTTCATTACTTGAAATTCATCAAAAAATTTATGCTTTACTCGATACACTTCACCAAAAGCACCCTGTCCAACAAAAGAACCAATTTCATAGGTATTATTAATGACTTCACCGTTTTCGAGAATCTTATTAGAGTTAATTGTCATTTTTCTAGAATATCATCGTCAGTTTGACGATCAATGCCTTGCTGTGCTTGGGGTAGTAGTCTAAATAATTGACCCACGATTGGTCGGAGATTCTGTTTTGTGGCACGATTAGCGTTAATAATATTCTTTGCTTCATTTATGAGTTGTCTTGCTTCACCTCTGTTTTCCCACTCGCACATATCAAAATCATCATCAAATCCTTTAATGTAACTTATTTCTAAAGCTACACCTGCACCTTGATCCACAAGGGCGAAGTCAATTGAAGCAATTTGAATAGTTAAGTCTTTAGCCAATTTAAGATCCTTTTTCTCTATAATAGACCTAGCTTGATCATTTATTTGATTAACAATTTGTTCCGATTTCTCATTCCCAAACTGTTCATTAGTGGATTCCAAATTTTTCTGTGCTTCGGTCAATTCCTGCATTGCTTTTGGCCATTCACCAGCAGTTTCAATTTCATCCATTTCAATCATTTTTTCATTTATCCGCCCGAAGATTTCTTCCCTTGTATCTGCTTCTGAACCTCCTTTATTCAATTGTTCAGATAATTTATTTAAATCAGTTTTTATATCTGCAATTTTTATTTGATCAATTTCCGGATATTCTTCCTCAAGTATAGACAAATTCTCATTTGCCTTTTTTAACCTTTTTTTAATTTCTCCTTTTGTGGGCATTTTGCGAATTTCTGGATTTATTATATCTTCAATCATATCATCATCAAGATAGGGGAATGATGCATTAACTATAATCATTTCCGATTCATCAATTTTAATGGTTAACTCAACATCGCTACCCTTCGGTAGCATTCCAGGAATATTTTCACCAGTAATGACAATCTCGCCTCGCAAACCATTATAATTATGGATTGCTTTTGATCCTGCTCCATTCGCATAATATACTGGAATTCTAATTTGGTCAGATTTATTTCCCGGACGAATATCCTTTTGTGTACGATAAACTCCCGTTCCTTTCGAGGGTAAGGACTGATTTTTAGTGAGGCCTTTTATTGGATAAAGGTATTGTTTCCCGATAGATGTATCTAAAATTTCGATACATAAACTGTAAGGCAAAACAGCACCTGCAGTTTTGAAACCTTGTATGATTGAAATAGATTCTGGCTCACAAGGAAATTCTGTCCCTTTTTCATCATATATTACTACTTCAAACCCATTTGTTTTTCCAGCTTCAAGATGAATGTCAATTATTTCTGCATCTCCTTTTAGTTCAATCTTTCCACTTGCCCAACCTTTGTCATGTCGTTTCATTTCTACAAATAGTTTATGTGGAATATCACCTTCAGTTTTATCACGTAATATACGGATCCCTATTTTTTCTTCCGTTTCAACAGTATCGGCTTGATAACTTACTTTTAATTGGATTTTAGATTTATCTATTTCACGAATATCATCAGGAATATCTTTTGTTGAAGCGTACAATGCCGCGCCCTGTGCAACTGCGATCATTGGATCAATAGAAATATCAACTTTATCAGTAATTTGCGATCGAATCATATTTCTGAGAGTTTCCGAAAAAGTAGGTCCGCCAATCAATAATATCGTACTCAGATTTGAGCCTAAAAGATTATTATTTTTCAATAATTTTTGGGAAATATCAATTGCGCGTTGAAAAATCGGTTTTACCACATCCTCATATTGTTCTTTTGTTACACTTAAATCAATTTCAATATCTTTACCTTCATCATCTTCACCTATTGGTTCCTCTGTTAGGATATCATAATGTTTTTTTTCTGCAAGAGACAAATTAATTTTTAGTTCTTCAGCAATGCGTTTTACAGCGTTTCTCAACAGCCCTTTTCTTTCGTCATTAAAAAGAATATTTGCGATGGAATAATTTTCTTCCAAATATGGCATAATTATTTCATCTACAATGGCTAAATCAAGGTTCTTTCCACCCAGATGATTATCTCCTTCAGTGTCTCCTACTTTCATTATTCCTTCGTTGGCTTTCATTAGTGCAACATCAAAGGTTCCACCGCCAAAATCAAACACTAACCATTCCCCGTCAATTGAATGTGCGTCCACACCATATGCCATAGAGGCCGCAATAGGTTCTTGCAATAAAATACAATGCTGAAAACCCGCAAGTTCAGCTGATTTTTTAGTTGCGTCTTTTTGATAGCCTTGAAATTTGGCAGGAACGGTGATAACAACTGAATTTATTTCATCGTCACGAACATAACTTTTTAATGCTTTTAATACTTCGGCTGATAGTTCTTCAGAGGAAAATGATTTACCCATATTCTTTGATTCATATTTCACATCCGTCCCCATAGTTCTTTTAAACTCAATGAATGTGTTTAATAATGAGGCATCATTTTTTTTAAAGGATAATATTGCCTCTCTACTTAGTGTGGAATAAGCCCTATCACCAACATATAATGTTTTCTTCTTATTAAAGTGATCACAGGAAGGTGTTGTGTCTTTTTGATATCCTTCACTTTTCTTAATAATAGATTCACCATTTTCCATTCTCGCAATTGCAGAGTTTGTAGTTCCTAAATCAATACCGTAATCTATTTTTGTCCTCGCCATTTTTACTCCTATAAAAGTTTATACACCTTGTGCCACTTCAACTTCGGCCACTTGTATTAGATTTTCGTTAAAATTAATTTGTGGTTTAATAACTCTTTTAATGATTGACTCACCATCTTCTAGGTTTTCATCAGCAACAAAATGTGCTTGCAATGTCATGCCATCATTAAAGGGTTTACCTTCAAGATTTATGATTTTATATCCCATATCATTAATTTTTTCTTCTAAACTCTCTATTCGTTTGTTCAATACTTTTGTACCTTGCGACTCTTCCATTGTTTTTAGCCTTTTACGCATCCTGTGGATTTCTTCACCTAATTTTAATGGCAACGAATGATCAATTTCTTTAGTTTGTTGTGGTTTGTGCTGCGCAATCACTAATTTTTGTTCGAGAATTTGAATCAATTTTGTGTCCAATTGAATGGCTTCATTTTCCAATTTGTCTTGGGTATCTTTAACGAATGAGATTGAATCTTGTTGTTGAGCAACCATTGATTTTAAAAAGAAGAAAATCGAAGCGACACATATGAGAATTAATAAGATTGCGATAACCCAATAAATTGTTCTTTCGCTAATAGTCTTAGTAATTGATTCATCTAATAATATAATCTGATTTTCTCTTTCCAAATTGGCTTTTTGAATAACTGAATCCAAAGTAATAATTTGTGAATTTGCTTTGTAGATTGCATTATCTAGTTGTTCGGATTTTTTTTCAAGATTAAATTTTAAACTATCTATTGCAATCACAATCGGAGAAGCCAACATTTCATCATCATAATCAGTTTTATAAATTTTCCCATTCCATTCAAATTTTTGATTTGGCCCAAGTTTTAATCGTGCCATTAAGAATGCTTCATTAAATGAATTTTGTTGTTTGATTCTAAGTATATTATTAGCGTCTGTAAGCAAGCTATCAGTTAAAGTATCAATCATATTTTTTAATAGAATAAGGTGTGAATTTGAATCTGATATTTTGCTAATTACTTTTTCATCTATTTTTGTCATGCTCAAGACTATATCTTTTTTGAAAATCTGGAATATTTCGATTAATGAATCGTTATGACCTATAAGATTTTTTGATTGTAGATTAAGCAAATATTCTAGTCTATCTAATTTTTTATTTGTGAATAACTGATATTCCTTTACAAAATTATTCAGCGAATAAACAGTATTAGATAATTTTTCAAAATTTGATTCAATATCCATACTATCTTGTTTGACTGGTACAAACTGTCCAAAATCTACATCAGAAGTGTCAATAATACTTTGACTCGACAATTCACAAACCAATAGGAAAAACAAAACCGCGATTTTTATTTTCATTTGAACTCTTTTTAAATTAAACCGAACAACATTGGTTTAAATTGTTTCCGCTGCCACACCCACATAGTTTGTTCCTTTTTCCTGCTCTAATCAAACCACCTATCCCTCTAATCAACAAACCATCTGCATTTGTAATATTTCCCTCAAGAACACTTCTACCGTGAACCAAACCATCAAGAAGTTGTTTATTAATTGTAAATAACTCCCCACTACGGGAGTTGTATAGAATTATTCTTCTTGCCATATCGACTAATTCTATCGCTCTACCATACTGAGAATTACTATTTGCAATTGTAATCGCACAACTGTTCACAAACCCCGCACAAGCTGACAAAACATCTTTTATATAGTTAAAACTGCTTCCATATCGTTCGTTTCTCAATAGTAAACGTACATCGTCTAAATATCTCTTTACTTTAAATACAAATTCTTTGGCATAATTATAATTTTCCCAAACACTTGCTCCGTCTACCTTATCCTGATAGTCATTAAGTATTGATATTATTGGATTGATTTTATTTCGTATAGGCTTTTCATTAATATATTCTTTAATTGTATCATAGTTCTCATTTATTCTATTTTTTGATTTTTCACCAATAACAATATTTTTAGCTATTTTTACCAATTTTAAGGCATCACCTCCTGGTTCTATATCCAAATTAATTGATATGTTAAAATAATCAATTGAACATTGAAGTATTTCTTCAGCCAGCTTATCCACTACGAGTTGATATTTTATTGCAGATTGTGGTAACACCGCACCTAATTGCTTAATATCATTCTTTGTAGTCTTGTAAAGTTCAATTCCAATTATATTCGCATTACAACCATCATCTTTTCGGTTTCGTTCTGACTTATCAACTTGTCTTTCAATGTTATGGATATTTTTTCCAAGAAACTTATCTAAAATATCATTTTGAATTGATTCGGGAAAATTATAAAAATGGCTTAATAATTCCTTATGTGTAATTTTATTTTTACTTTTTCTTTGGGAGAGATGCGGCTTAACCATTGATATAATTTCATCAACAAAATGGTTTTTTGTATCTGATAAATCTACAGAATGCTTTAACCCTAAAATCTTATTCGCAAAGTTTTCCAAATGTCCATTGGTAAAAAATTTTCCAAATCGTGATAAACTAATTGCAAAATTTCCTTTTTTAAGTTTTCCTTTCCATGTGGATAAACCAAGGATTAGAATCGATAGGTTTTTGAGATTAGAGTAATTCTCAGATGTAATTCCTTTTGCTACTCCTTTTTTCCAAAATTCATAGGCCTTTTCATAATTACCATTTTTTAATTCATCAAATGCCATTATATCAATGGTATTGTGTGCATTTTCCCAAAACCAAAATAGTGAATAGAAAAGTTTGTTATTGGGCTGTTCTATTTGTTGTTTGGCTTCTTGAATGTGTGCTGATGTCCTACATGGTTTTATAGAAAAGAAGTTATCAGAATCATATTCAATTATTTTATCCATTTCTGCATAAATTGCCATATCGTTAATTTGTTTTGCGATTTCCCTATCGGTAGCTGTAACTGGGATTCCTAATACTCTGAACGGGTTTTGAAATATTATATCCATAATTAACTCACCTGCATTACAATAGCGTTTTGAAAGTTGATGATTGTGGGAATTATTAATTCCATACTTCTAATGTCATAAAAATTCTATATCAGAATCCAGGTATACTTTGAGACTTAAAGTAATAATAATAAATTATAAAATATTAGATTTTCCAATATTTTGATATATTATC
>Ga0233431_1005930_pt1 | contig 11381 bp, 9 predicted proteins | sample SI_118_April2016_FD_179867 | JGI IMG/M metagenome (GOLD analysis project Ga0233431, IMG submission 179867) | Seawater microbial communities from Saanich Inlet, British Columbia, Canada - SI_118_April2016_200_MG | ecosystem: Environmental > Aquatic > Marine > Inlet | place: Canada: British...
TCCAATCCGGGCACGATAGGGTCTTTTTTGGGGATCAGATTTTGCTGCACCTCCACCGCCACCGCTATGCTCTGTTGTATTTCACTGCTGCGTTTTAAGACCGTCACCACCGAATTGAACACGCGACCCAAATCCCCAAATTCGTCCTGTGAACGGATATCGACCCGGGTATTCAAATCGCCCTCCCCCAAACGCAGAGATGCATCAAGCAGGACCCGTATCGGTTTGGTGACCGTGCGCGAAAAGGCCAGCGCTAACCCGATAACCACCAAAATGGTGGCCAAAAGACCGTAATTGTTATAACGCACCATATCGTTGATGAGACCTTCCACATATGCCCGGGCTTTTTGAGACGGTTTGAGACTTTCTTGATAGGGCGTTATAAATACTATAAAAATGCCATTGAAAATGGGACGATAAACCCAGAAACTGTCCCGGCCCCCATAGATAGCCTGGCGCGTATTGCCCCGGCCTGTTTCAAAATCCTTTAAAATTGCAGCCCGCGCCACAACATCAATCGGAAGCTGCAAATCTTCAAGCAGTGAAATAGACGTGCCCGGACGGGTGGCGTCAGCATACATTTTACAACTGATGACTTTTACCCGACGGTTGCCAGGGGCTGACTTTTTTTTCGCATCAACCATGAAGATATCTGTTTTGGGCGGTAAGTTCTGACGAAACGACGTGTCGGGTAGAATTTTGCTGATGGGAAAAACAAGGGCACTAACCCCTGCGATGCTGCCGCCTGGCCCTCTGATTTTCATCATAGTGGCAATGACGCTCTGGGCGCTGACCGGATCTTGATATGGTGTTGACCAGTGCGCTTCCTCTTCAAGGGCCTGGCGGTACCAACATTGCACACGTATATCCAAACGGCCCTTTGCGCCAGCATCCATTGGATAGCTGCGGGACAAACCGTTTATCAAAGCGGTATGTTGCCACAAAAGCGTATCGTTAAAGCGTTGGCCAACATCATTGTAAACCGGTGTCAAGCGAGCTAAATGGGCCGCACCCGGCAAAGCGTCGGATCTGGCCAAAATCTTTTCTGTCGCACGGGTCTGATATAGCAGGGCAAGATCCGCCATCTCGGCCCTCCGCCCCAAAACCGCCACATAATTGTCGGCCAAAAGGGCCAACTGCCGCTTGGTAGTAGCGACACGGCTTTCGCGTAACTGCGACACCAAGTCATAGCCCAGCTGTTTCAGAGCCCGCACACCGATCAAACGCGATGTCACAATGGGCACCAAGGCAATTACAAGCAACAAAACGAGCAGTTTCCACCGATAGCGCAAGGTTTACCTCCTATTGCTTAAAGGTCCCCATCGACGATAGCTTCTGGCCGGTCGATTATTAGCCGGCACGCTGGGCAGAAAAACGAATCGGGGGCCATTTCGCAATTTTTCGTCTTCTATAAATCAATTGAATCTATAAAATACCCTAAGATCAAGAACAAGTCATGATTTTTCAACATATACCTGATATGTGTTACCCGATTTAAAGGATCAACGTTAGGCTCGCGCATACCGGGGCAGACCAAACATTTCCTCAACAAATAGCGCCCTTGTCTTCATGGCGCCAACGGCTTGCACCAATCCCAATTTTGTTCTTGTCAAGAAACAGCGCTTAATAGTAGAAATAACATCAAGTCTTTTCAAAACATTTTGACAAGCAGGCTTTGATAAAGCAAACCGCAGGAATTTGTCTATGCCCTCAAAAGAGCGCCCCGCCGAAAAACCCATTGTCAAACGATCGCTTTATTCCTGGGTCTTTGGTTTCAATACCAAATTGCAGATATTGTTGTTGGTGGTCATCTTGTTCACCGTGTTTGCCAGGGTCGTGCCTTTAGAGATGCAAAAAAGAATTGTCAACAGCGCCATCAAGTTGCGAAAAATCGATCTTTTACTTCTTTACTGCGGGTTTTTTCTGGCGGCGGTAACCGCCGCCGGTATCCTTAAATATGTGATCAACATCATTGAGACTTATATCGCCCAGCGCACCATCACGGCCATGCGCAAAAGTCTCTACGAACACATTATTACCCTGCCGCTCAGTTTTTTCAGAAATACCCAGCCCGGCACGGTGGTCAATGCCTTGAGCGTTGAGCTAAATATTCCCGGCAACTTTGTTGGCATGGCTATTGCAGCGCCGGTAACCAACATTTTGACCCTTTTGGCCTTTGCCGGCTACCTCATCTGGCTCAATTTATGGCTGGCCTTACTGTCGCTGTCCATGTATCCCCTCATCGTTTTTCTGGTCCCGATGTTACAAAAACGGGTAAATCGAGCCAACAAAGAACGGGTGGATATGGCCCGTGAATTTTCCGGCCGTGTGGCTGAATCAATCAGCGGAATCCACGAAGTCCAGGCCAATGGTGCCTATCCCATCGAAAACAACAAGTTTGGTATAATCGTCGACAAACTGCGCCAGATCAGATTGGTTTGGAGCCTGTATCGTTTCGGCATCAAAACCCTCAACAATTATATGACCAGCCTAGGTCCTTTTATCGTTTTTATTTTAGGTGGTTATTTGTCCATCAAAGGTCGTTTGGAACTGGGCGCCTTGGTGGCTTTTTTATCTGCCCAGGAAAAACTATATAATCCCTGGAAAGAACTGATCGAGTTTTATCAGGTCTACCAGGACGGCATGGTCAATTATAACCGTACTATGGAGTTTTTTAATAAAGAACCCGACCATCAGCTGGAGCCTGTGGGGCGCAAACCTTTTGAGCTTGAGGGCAACATCGAGGTGAGTAATTTACGTTTTTTAACCGACAGCGGTCTCGAGCTTTTAGGGGGTATAAACCTTTCTTTAAAGGCCGGCGAACATCTGGCCGTCGTTGGTTTTTCCGGCAGTGGCAAAAGCACCCTGGCCCAGTGCATCGGGCAGCTATATGCCTACAGCAGTGGAAATATCCTTATAGACGACCACGAGGTGGCGCAACTCACCAAAAGGGATATGGCCCGCAATTTAGGCTTTGTTTCCCAGTCTCCGCTCATTTTCACCGGCAGCATCGAAGAGAATCTGCTTTATTCTGCTGCCGCAGCAAATTGGAATATTGAAAGCCAGAAAGCGGAACGGCTGCCCACTTTAGATGATATTATTGCCGTTTTGCAGCAAACCGGCATTTTTGTGGATGTATTGCGTTTTGGTCTAAACACAGTGCTTTCGGCCAAAGAATATACGGCCTTGATTAAAACCCTGGTTCAGGTTCGTGCCAATTTCCAGCTCGAATTTGGTAAGGCTCTGGCTGACTATGTCGAATTTTACGACGAGACAAAATACCTTTACCATTCCAATATAGCGGACAACCTTATTTTAGGCGCTGCCCGGCGGGTGGACTTTGAGCAGCATATGCTCTGTGAAAACGAATATTTTCTAAACTTTTTAAAAGAGGCCGATCTTAACCGGCCGCTTTTGGGTTTAGGCGCCCATCTGTCACGTCAAACCGTCGATATTTTAGGTGATATTGCGCCGGACCCGGTTCTTTTTGCCCAGAGTCCCATTGCCCCGGAGGAGCTCGATACATTTAAGGATATCGTCAAGCGCTTAAATACCTTGAAGCTGCATCAGCTTGATGAAAATGACCAGACTCATCTGCTTGATTTGGCACTGCGTTTTGTTCCGGGAAAGCATAAAATGGCGGGCTTGCCGGTTATGCTGAGCGGTCTTATTTTAGAAAGTCGGGCCATGTTTCGTGAAAGAATTAGTATAGATGATCCCGATGCCTTCGCATTTTACGATATTAACCAGTACATCCATTCCCAATCCATTTTGAACAATATCTTTTTCGGCACCACTACTACCGCCAACCCGCTGGCCCAGGAAAAGATCAACCAGAGCATTATTCAGCTTTTGATTGAAGAAGATATTTTGGAAGCCATTGTAAAAATCGGCATGCAATTTCAGGTCGGCAGTAAGGGCGACAAACTTTCCGGCGGGCAAAGACAGAAACTCGCCATTGCCAGGGCTTTTTTGAAACAGCCAAAATTGCTCATCATGGATGAGGCCACCTCGGCTTTGGACAACAAGTCCCAAACGCGCATCCAGAATCTGCTGACCCATCGCTATAAAGGCAAAAGCACCTTGGTTGCCGTGGTGCACCGTCTCGATACCATCAAAACCTTTGACAAGATTGCGGTCATGAAGGCCGGCAAAATAGGGGAAATGGGGACTTACGACGATCTCATCGCCCAGAAAGGGATGTTGTATGAACTCGTCTACGGAAAACGCGCCTGAGTGCACGTCATGTGAGCTTACCGACGACCTTAACCTTTTACGCGGTATTGACTTTTTTGCAAGAATTCCACTTGATGGTTTAAAAATTCTGGCTTATCTTTGTACCAGGGAAACTTACAAACCGGGCGACATTCTTTTTTCCCAGGGTGATGATGACGGCCAGGCATTCTATTTAATTACAGGAAAAGCCAAACTCAGCTATAAAAATGAAAATGGACAACAGGTTGTGCGTGATGTTGAAAAAGGTGATTTTTTAGGACGACTGGTTCTGTTGGGGTCGATGCCGCGGCTTTTTACCCTTACGGCAGAGACTGAAACCACCTGCCTTGTTCTGGAACGGGCCAAATTCTTGCGCACTTTTGAACAGTTTCCGGGTTTGACCGACAAGGTTTTTCAAGCCATTATCGAGAGCATTGTAGGCTGGGATCGGCGTTTTTTAAGCTCTTTTAAAGAGGGTTGCAATACTTGCTGTGACATGGTTGGTATCAGCTTAATATAGATGAAACATTGTTTACGGCCCAGAAGATGAAATCCTCCAAACTTTCTATCAAATTAGACGGCCAGCTTTCCGAACTAGACAAACTCTGCCAGCATTTGGAGTCCTATTGCGGCGGTCTGGGACTGAGCCCGAAGAATATTTTTGAAACTCATCTTATTTTGGAGGAGCTTTTCACCAATATCGTTTCATACGGGCTTACACCCGACCAAAAACATTCAGTTGGTATCGAATTGAACTGCCGCAACGATACCCTCACCATTCGCATAGAAGACGAAGGGATTGCGTTCAACCCTATTTTAGCTGGAAAACCCGACACAAACTGTCGCTTGGCCGAAAGAAAAATCGGGGGTTTGGGAATTCATTTGGCCAAACAGTTTTCCTCGGACATAAAGTACCAACGCAAAGGTAAAAAGAATATTTTGACCATCATCAAAAAAATAGGTGATGCCTAAAAGATCGATAACAGGAGGTTTAGCGATGCAGATATCAGAAGAAACACTCGATGACGTGCAGGTTTACAAGCTCAGTGGACGGCTCGACTCCAACACCTCGCCTGATTTTGAAAAAATCTTGGTGGAAGCACTGGAAAATGGAAGCCGGAAAATGATCGCTGATTTTAAAAATCTCGACTATATTTCCAGCGCCGGATTACGGGTTATTCTGAAAACCACCAAAGCCCTCAAACGCACCGAAGGCACTTTGGTTTTGTGCGCCATGAAAGACTACGTCAAAGAAGTTTTCGAAATCTCGGGTTTCGACACTTTTTTGCCCATTGTGGCGGATATGGACGCTGCCTTGGGGCTTGCCCAAAAATAGAGAGCCCTTGATGCAGCCCCGCCTAAAAACGCCAAGGACCGAAAAAAGGCAAGCCCTTCACGATCCTTGGTAATGTTTTATCTGATTTTCAGTCCGCTTTCGCCGCCTATTCTTCCTCGGGCGGCTTCAGATGATCCGGCACAACAAGCATTTCAATTAAAAGCGGTTTTAGAAACGACCAGCGGATACCCACCTTGTAAACCTCTTCCAGATCCCGAATCGCATCCCAGCAGTTATGGCATGGGGAGATGACCAGTTTGGCACCGGTGGCTAAAATCTGATCGCGTTTTACTTTGAGCCCCACATTACGCTCCTGGCGATAACGACCGATACCGTTAAGCCCGCCGCCGCCGCCACAACAAAAATTGTGTTCGCGGTTGGGGGTCATTTCGCGAAAGTCCTCGGCAATATAACTCATTATTTCCCGGCCCACATCCGCCAGACCGGCATTACGCACATAATTGCACGAATCTTGGTAAGTGACCGGTTCCTTGATTTTCTTGGCAGGGTCGATCTTAATTTTGCCGGTGCGCAATGCTTCGGCCACCCATTCTACATAATGAAAACTTTCGATGGGCGTTTTACCATTTTCGATTCCGGCCCAGTAAGGCCCCTCGATGACGGTGGCGCGATAGGCATGGCCGCATTCGGTCACCACCATGCGTTTGGGCTTGAGCCGCGCCATGGCGTCATAGACGCTTTCAACCTGCATTTTACATGCAGCCCAGTCTCCGGCAAACATGGCCAGGCTGGTCTCTTCCCAGCCTTTGGACGGCACGGTCCAGTTTTCACCGGCCACATGAAACAAGATGGCGGCTTCAGCCAGATCTTCGGGATAATGCTTGGGTTCACGCGCATTGACGGTATAGATGATATCGGCATTTTCAACATCGACCGGAATCTTAAGTCCCGGCCAGTCATCTTCATACTCTTCCGCCATCCACTCGCAAGTTTCAACCCAATCTTCTTCGGTAACATCCATCTGGGCGCGATAGATGCGATGCATACCGGCACCAATTTTCATCTCCCAAGGCACAAAGCCCTGTGCATATAAAAGTCCGCGCATATAACTGAACATAATACCCATGTCGATGCCGTGGGGACAATAGACCCCGCAACGGGTGCAACAGGTACATTTGGCATAGGCGGTATCCATGCACATCCGCAAAAAGGCATTGTCCACATCGCCTTTTCGCTTTATGATTTCGCCCAAGGTGGTATGGATCTTATAAGAAGGCACCTGCTTGGGGTCTTTGTCATTGGCCAGATAATAAAAGCAGGCATCAGCACAAAGACCGCAACGGGCACATATTTCCAGCCAGGTTCGCAGTCGCGATTGACACGTCTTTTGGATGGTCGACCAGAGCAGGTCTTTGTCGATATCCAAAAGCTTCATCTCTTCATAGTACTGTTTGCCGCTTTTATCATTCAGCAGCGCGTTCAATTGTTCCTTGGTCGTGACTGGTTTTTTATTGCAAAGTATTCCTTCCGGCATAGTCTTTTCTTCCTGCGAAATTAAAGGTTAATCAGTTACCAGGCCAATCCTTTGCCCTTCATGCCGCCACGTTTGATGCCATAGTCCATTCCCAGTTGCGCACGTGAAGCGAAGAAAAGTACAAAATGGGACAATTTGGTAAACGGAATTGCCACCAACATGATCTCACCGAAAATGATGTGGGCAATCAGCACGGGAACACCATGCATTGCCAGAAATCCGGTGATAAAAGGCGCCACTGCAATGGCCAGTGCCAGATAATCTTTTGGGGTTGATATAATTCGGACCTCCGGCAAGGCGATCCGCCTTAAAATGATGCACAAGGCAGCCAAAAGCATTGCAACCGTCAGGATATCGGCGGTCTTGTCCGACATCGACCACAAGCTTACGCCCCAGCGTTCCCTCAAAAGGACGTTGTGAGCCTGTAGAAAAAGTGGCGTGAAAACCAGGCCGATATGAAAAACGAAAAAAAGGACCGTAAAGGCGGGTTTGGCGCGCCAGCTGTGGGTGCCAAAAGGCACCAACCAGAAAAATATGGATCTTACCGCGCCTTTAATACCGTACGATACATTGTAGCGGTAGGAGACTCGGTCAAGCTGCCAGTTGAGCCCCCTGACATACCAAACCAGGCGGTAAAGACAACCGACAAAAAAAATTATAAACGCTATCCAGGCCAGCGGGCCGGTTACAAATTGGTACATCGTCAACTCCTTGTTTCAAAGACTCGGTGTGGGCGGAACTACGCCGATCTAATCTTGGTCCCTGCCTCCGGCTAAAAAAAGCCAAAACGCGGTGACTCCCAAAAGGGCCAGAACCATGATAATGTACGTAACCCCTTTGGTAAACGTGTAAAATTCCTGCAACGTAAATATCGAACCATCCATTTTCTTACCTCATCTATTATTTGCTGCTCACCAACAATCCGTGTTTTTCTAATGTGCATCCTGATAGTCGGGGTGTTCGTAAAAAACCGGCATCCGCGTGACAACAAATCGAAAAATCAATACCCCTAAAGTAACGATAAAAATTGAAGTGGCAATCTCCATCCAACTGGGGAAATAGCGTTCGCTGGACGGCAAATGGTAGTTAAACGCGATTAAGCTGACGTTAAGACGGTTCAAGATAATGCCGATAACCGTCCACAGCGCTGTAAAGCGAATCAGTTTCAATTTCTTTTCCCTGACCCCAATAGCATACATAAAACAGGGCAGGGCCACAAAACCGAGAAGCTCCACCAGATACCAGGCGCCCCAGCCGGTGACCAACAGATGCCAGTGATTGGCGGCTGAAATGCCGATAACCTTGATGATAAAATAACCAAATAGCACCAAAGAGGCCGCCTTGCCGAAACCAAGCGTCACGTGGGGGTTTTCCGCCAGATGGGTTTTATCCATTTTATCATGAAAATAGCGATGGGAAAGGGTGCTTTCAAAAATAACCATAGAAAGCCCTGCCACAATGGCCGTTACAAAGAAATAGATCGGCATGTAGCTCGAATACCAGAGTGGATGCAGTTTTGAGGGTGCGATCAGAAACAAGGCCCCCAGCGATGACTGATGTAGGGTCGATAAAACGATACCGAAAATGGTCAAAACCAACGTCAATCTAACCACGATCTTGCGCACTTTGGATATGCCCAACCATTCCAAGGCGGCCGGCGAAAATTCGATAAGTAGCACCGTCAAGTAAAGTGCCACGCAGGCGGCTACTTCAAACAGCAAGGAAGTTGTACCTTGTTGGATGAGAAACGGAAAAGTCAGGGCCCAGGGCCGACCCACGTCATAGTGCAATGCCAAGACTACCAAGGCATAGCCCAAAAACCCGGTTAAAATGGCGGGTCGTACCGCCGAATGATATTTTTTCAAACCAAAGACATAGACCGCACCCGAGGTCACAAAACCGCCCGCTGCCAGAGCGACACCCACCAAAAGGTCAAAGCCGATCCAGATGCCCCAGGGATTGTAATTAGACAGGTTGGTCACCGCGCCCAGGCCCATGGTGAATCGCAGAACGGTTAAGACCAGCCCCACAATAACAATGATTCCCGCAATAATGTTAAACGGCGTAAATAATGAACGGCCGTTTGCAGTGGTTTCTTCCGACATCAGGACTCCTCCTCGGTTTTTGACTGGCTTGCATCTTCTACCCTAGGCTCGGTTTCAGCTTGGCCCTCTTGTTGGGCTTCGTCTTGCGGAGTTTCGGCGGCCTCTTCCTGAGCTTTCGCAGCCTCCTCCTGGGCTTTGGCGGCCTCTTCCAAAGCATCCTTAATCGCTTTTTCAATGGCCGTTTCTTTGGCCTTGTCAGCATTGGCCAGGGCTTCGGTCATTTTGGCGTCAGCCTCTTCCTGGGTTGCCGCAATTGCCGCCGCAACCGCCTCGGCGCTTTCAGCCGCAGCCACCTTGTCTTTGCGTTTGGATATGGCATAAATACCGGTTAAAAGCACCGGCCACAGGCCCACCACGATGGGCACGGCCCCTAAAGCACCGGCCGTCAAATCAGGTGCCGGAGTGGTACCTAAATCTTCACGCATGCCTATTTGATTAAAAGGTACGCCTGATAAATATAGCCAGCTTGTGCCACCCATCTCTTTTTCACCGTAGATATGATCCACATATCGGTCGGGATTTTTGGCGATGCGCTGGTGGGCAATATTTAAAAGATCTTCGCGGCGCCCAAAAGTTAAGGCTTCGGTGGGACAGGATTCAACACAACCGGGTAGCAAGCCTTTTTCGAGCCGCGGATGACACATGGTGCATTTACGTATGCGCGGGGTTAAGGCTTCATTATATTCATAGGTTGGGATTTCAAATGGACAGGCAATCATGCAATAACGACAGCCCACACAAAATTTGGAATCGTAAACCACCGCCCCGGTCTTTTTTTTGCTGAAAGCGCGCACGAAACAGGCTGATGCGCAAGCCGGTTCGAGACAGTGGTTGCACTGATTTTTACGAAACAGCGGGCTCTTGCCGGCCGTCTCATACTCATTGACAACCGTAAACGCTTCCGGGGTTGTACGCCGATTTTGTTTCAACACTTCAAGATCTTTGAAGGGTTTTTCCGGTGCCGGCAACTCGTTGACTTTGTTGCAGGCGGCCTCGCAACTTCGACAACCTATGCAGCGGGTGATATCGTGCAACACCGCCTTGCTATCGGGATAACCGCTAAACTGTTTGTTGGCCGCAGCATGGGCCGATTTTCCCACCGTGGTACTTACGCCTGCTGCGCCAATGAAGCCTAAAAATTTTCTCCGTGAAATAGACATATGAAGTCCCTCAAATACGTTTCGCCGGTTTTACCATTGTTTCTTTTCAATATGACAGCCGGTACAGTCGCGATTGTTGGGTTTTACAATCCCCATGGCATCATGGCAGCCCAGACATTGTTGATGATAAGCGCCCATCAATCCAGGTTTGGACATGTTCTTGGCCTCAAAAGGTTTGCCATGGCAACTCCCGCAACGGGGGGGATTTTTGGCAGCCGGGCTGTTATGGTGGCAACCCATACAAAGCGTCCCCTTATCCCGATGAAAACTCCGAGCCAGCTGATTGTCCGCTATATTTGCAATAAGCTTCTGCACAACTTTGCGGTGCGGGAATTTCACCGGTTCATAGGTCTTGCTCATCGCTTTGATGATGACCTCCTCGGGAATATCCGCAACGGCATATGTGCCAACAACCGCCGAACGCGCCTTCAAAATTTCGGCTGCCATGGTTTGACTGGCTTTGGTCATGATGGCCGCTGCATCGGTTGGAGCCCCCTTGGTATGGCAACTCAAACAGGACGCTTCTTTTAAACTGCTTTTAGAAATTGCTGCGGTATGGCAGCCGGCACATTCCGGTGCACTTTGTTTCTGCGTGTGGCAGCCGACGCAACTGGCCTCATTTTGAATCTGGTGCATCGATTGTCCCAAGTTGACGAAGTTGCCTTCTTTTTTGCCGTCTACGGTGTGGCAATCGCTACAGGCGCTTAAGCTGGCATGGTGACAAACGCGGCAGGAATTGTTGTAGCCTTCATGGTTTTTATGGCTGAAGGCAACGGCATTCATGCCCAGCTTGACATTTTTTGCATCGGCCTGGGCCGCTATGGCTTTGACAAAAACGTTGTCCGGCTGATTGCGTTTCATGCGTGGGAGTTGCATGCCCCGATCGAGTCCCGCCTGAGCCTTGGGATCATGGCAGCCGGCACACTGTATTGGCCCGGCATCCTTTTTTTGCTCAATTGTCTTGCGGTGGCAATCGATGCAGGCCAGATGCGAGGCCTGTCGCATGGCCACCCGGTTTTCAACGGTTTTGGCTTCATGGCAATAACGGCAACTGCCCTCTTTACCTTCAT
>Ga0233431_1005931_pt1 | contig 11379 bp, 10 predicted proteins | sample SI_118_April2016_FD_179867 | JGI IMG/M metagenome (GOLD analysis project Ga0233431, IMG submission 179867) | Seawater microbial communities from Saanich Inlet, British Columbia, Canada - SI_118_April2016_200_MG | ecosystem: Environmental > Aquatic > Marine > Inlet | place: Canada: British...
AGCACAGCCCCCGGCAATTCCACCGGAAACGATATAGGACATGACAGAACTGCCGTGTAGACCGAAAATTCGAAGAACCCTGTCCATCATGTAAGCCACTCTAGCCAGGTATCCTGAGTCTTCAAGTACGGCTATGCCAAAAAACATGAAAGCAATTATCGGGACAAAACCAAGAACGCCACCTACCCCGTCTATTATTCCGGAAACAACAAGAGATTTCACATAGCCATCAGGCAGGGTTGTTGCTGCCAAGTCAGAAAGCCATCCGAAAAAAGACTCAAACCAGCCGACCGGCAATTCACTATAGGTAAAAGTAAACTTATAGAGGCCAAACAGAATAGCCAGCATGATAACCGGGCCCAGAAATCTGTTTGTGAGAACAGCATCTATTTTATCGGTAATGAAAAGTCTGTTTTTGTCATAAGTACGGGTGATAACTCCACCCTGAAGAAGGCTCTTGATATAACCATAGCGATAATCAGCAATCATTGCTTCCGGGTGGCTATCAAGGGTGACAAGCAGATGTTTTTCAACTTTTTCAGCAATGGTCATGAGTTTATCAGCAACATCATTATCATCCATTCTGCTTCTTTCAATAATCTGTGTATCATTTTCCAGAAATTTCAGCGCAATCCATCGTACCGGATACTTCTCAATCAGCAGCTCGGTCTCGCTGATAATGGTTCCCATTTCATTAAGAGCATTATCAATATCTTCACCATAGGAAATACTCAGTGGTGATATATCTGGTTGCTCAAGCTCTTTGACAACCTCCCCAAGAAGCTCAACACTCCCCTTCCCTGATCGTGCAATAATAGGCACAACCGGAATACCCAGTCGCAAGGAAAGTTTGCAGGCATCAATTTGAATTCCACGCTGCTTTGCAACATCAATCATATTGAGTGCAATAATGACAGGAATACCTATCTCAAGAAGCTGCAAGGTCAGATAAAGATTCCTTTCCAGGTTGGAAGCATCGGTGATATTTATAACCTTCGGCCTGGTATTGATTAAAAATTCACGGGCAACTATTTCTTCTTCAGTATAAGCCGTAAGGGAGTAGGTTCCAGGAAGGTCTGTCAGTGCAAGCTCCCTGTCCTGGTGGCGGCAGCGCCCCTCTTTCTTTTCAACCGTAACTCCGGGGTAGTTGCCGACATGCTGGCGGGAACCTGTAAGTCTATTAAAAAGAGTGGTTTTCCCTGAATTAGGATTACCGGCAAGAGCAACATCAATAGCAACAGTCATCAGTCATTCACCTCCACTTCTATATAATCAGCCTCACTGTTTCTCAATGTGAGGTTGAACCCCATCACTCTCAAGGATATCGGGTCATAGAGAGGAGCCCTTCCAGTTATTGCTACTTCCGTTCCAGGCACCAGACCCATTTCACGGATTCGTCTTCCCAGGTCACCGCCAATCTTAACAGCCGCAATGGTACCGAATTGTTTCTTTTTCATTTTTCTGAGTATAATTTTTTTCATTTAGTCTCTTCCTTATGATCCATTTACCTGATATCCGTCTGTATCTTAATATGATTATCACAAGAGGCCTGTTCAGGAGCACAGCCACCTGAGCAGACGCATCCACAGCCTCCACCCTTCCCTTGAAAACTTCTAAAAACCCGGATGCCAAGAAATATCACGCATGATCCGACGATAAGAAGTGTAATAAATGTATCAGTCATAAAATATTCTCCATTTACATCCACCAGCTTAAGGTTATTGATTCTCAACATCAACAATGGCTCAAAAAAAACCGCAGATTAAGCTGCGGCTATTTTAATTTTTCCAGCAATCCCAGCTCCCAACGCAATTCGATTATCACCTTTTGCAACAAGAACAGAGCCTGAATTATTAAGTACGGTAATTTTGTCTCCAATAGAAAGACCCATTGAACGGAGACGATTTTCGGATTGACGACAACCATTTACTCCGGAAATTGTAACTGTTTCCCCGCAACACACTGAAGACAGCTTTGAAACAGAACATTTTCTCCGGCATGGCAAGCATGTTCCATCATTGATCAAACATTTATTTTTTGATGAAGCATACAATTTCGGAAAAAACTTTTCAAACAACATAGCAGAAGAAGAAAATGAAACTCATTATCAATACCATCCTGAAAACATAGATAAACTGGAAAAAAAGAATTGTAGGTTGGTTAAGCCGACAGCTTCCACCTTATTTTGTTGGGTTCGCTAATTTTCATGTAATCTCAGCCTGTTGAGATTATACAAACTCAGGAAAACCCTGACATAAATGATGCATGTATTTCGCTTAACCCAACCTACAATATACCCAAGGGCAATAAAGTGGATACCCCACTTTATTATTTCTCTGCACAACTCTGACAAATCCCATAAATATCCAGGGAATGATCGGTAATCAAAAAACCGTGCTCTTTTGCAACAGTCTGCTGTAATTTTTCAATTGTGGAGTTGTTAAACTCAACAATTTTCCCGCAGCGGGTACAGATGAGATGATCGTGATGTTCCGAACTCCGAAGGCAACATTCAAAACGAACAAAACCATCTCCAAAATTCTTTCCCGAGGCAAGCCCGGCACCAGCTAAAAGCTTTAACGTCCTGTATACAGTGGCAAAACCAATGCTTGGTGTGGTTTTGTGAATATGACGGTAGAGATCTTCAGCACTCACATGCCCTTTCTTGCGCGCAAAAACATTCACGATAAGCTTCCGCTGATCTGTCAATCGCAGATTCTGACTGCGTAAATATTCTTCAAATTGATGTAAAGGAGATTTCTTCATACCTATTCACCCCCATTGGGAACAACATGATAATGAAATTGAAAATCGTTGTCAATAAAAACAAAGCGAATTGCGTGCCAATGCACTTGGAAAACGTTTTTATTAATAATTTTCAGCTAGTTATAGCTATTAACAAAAGGACGTCACACGACATACCTGGGGGCCTTTAGGGGAATTTGGCCAACTGAAAGTGGCAAATACCCCACACCTAAACATATTGGTCTTTGAAACTACTTCTTGGATTTTAAAGAATAATCAAGTTGAATCCAGCCCTGGATTCCGGAACTGAGTCCCACAACATTTGTATAACCATGGGTATATAAATATCGTATTACATCGGAATCACTGTCCCCTCTTTTGGAAACTGTAACAATCTGTCCTTTAGTAGGAATTTTATCACGCTGTTTCTTGTCGCTTAACTGGTCAGACAATATTTTAATTGTTTGGCATTTTGTCTTAATGCGAAAGATAGGGAATTTTAATTCTAGAAAATTTTCAGTTCTTAAATCAAGTATGGTTATTAACGGGTTATTTCTCCAATCCACACAGCCCTTGGAGTCAGCTTTTCGCAAATCTTTCAACAACTCTTCAGCCGAAATAAACTGTGCTTCATATTCAGGAAGGGGACTAGCTGATTCCAGATTATGCCCAGCAGTTTTCCATCCCTCCAGCCCACCTTTATACGTTTTTATATTTTCATATCCCAGTTTCTTTATCGCAACAGCGGTTTTATACGCACTGACTCCGCCGGCCCCTTCTGAATAGGTAATAATTAATATACTTTTTATTTTACCCAGTCGGTCCTTGAGGTCATCAGCTCTATGCCAGGGAATATTTATAGAACCAGGTATTGAAGAATGTCTATAAGCAATTTCGTTAAGCGTATTTACAAGGATGAAATCAATTTTTCCTGCTGTGCGTTCATCATGCAAACGCTTCATCTCTCCGGTTGCAATTGTTTCGAAACGGTCCAATGCCAAGGAAAATTGGGGTACAAGAAAAAACAATGAGCAGAAAAGAGAGAGAAAATATGTCTGGATTTTCAAAAAAACACCTCCCTGGTAAAAATTTACTGAAAAAATGTTCTCGTTAACCAGCATGAACTATAGATGAATTTCCATGATAAATCCATAGTAACTGTTCAACAGAACCACACCGGCATGCAGGTGAGCTGCGACTCCGATCAAGCTGGACTCACGTAGGCAAACACTCCCCAACATATATAACTTTCCACCGTTATATTTTTTCCGGGAACATCCCTTGTAATTTAGGTATCTGTTTATTTAAATGGTTCCTTACAGTTTAAATCTGAAGGCCAACAAATCGATTAAAAGGAATGCACAATGAAACACTTCTTTGTAACAACCTTAACTGTCTGTCTGCTTCTCTTTCCTTTCTTCATCGCGAATGCCAGCATTTTCAACCATACTCATCTTTTCTCTATTTCCAAATCTGCCTCTGAAAACCAGGATAAAGAAAAAGTTCTTGAGGATGCGAAAAGACTTGGGGAAGAATTCAAAAATCTGTTCAACGACCTGACAGAACTGGGCAAAAATACTATAGAGCCGTTGGCAAACAGTATCTCTGAATGGATCACCAACAATTACGCCAACCTCACAGAAATACAGAAAAAAAGGCTTGAAGAGTTTATCTATAAACTAAAAAAAGAATATGAGAACGTCGAAGAATTGTCTCTCGAAACGATCAAAGACATTCTCAACAATTTCCAAGAATTTCTCCGTCAGCTGCGTGAAGGAGAAAACTTTGACCCTGCAGAACCATTAACAAAAACATAAGGAAAACGGTCGTGATACAACACCGATATTCATTGCATACTGCATACGTTCTGATAGTCTTCTTTTTACTATTTGCGGCATATCCTGCAAAGGCATCCGAAAAAATTTCTGTAGGGCACTTTTCAACCGCAAACCCCAATGATGGGCTTCCTGAACACTGGACTCCCCTCACCTTCAAAGACATCGACAAGCATACGGTTTACTCTCTTGTCTCGGACAGTGAAATCACGGTTATAGAAGCTGACAGCAATGGTTCTTCTTCAGGGCTCACCAGGCAAATTGATATTGATCCGCAGGAGTATCCTGTCATTTCCTGGCGATGGAAAATTGCCAATATCTATCAGAAAGGTGATGTATCTCAGAAATCAGGCGATGACTATCCAGCTCGAATCTACATTACATTTGCCTATGATCCTGAAAAGGTCGGCTTCTGGGATAAGGTTAAATTTAACAGCATCAAACTCTTTTATGGAGAGTACCCTCCTATTAATGCCATCAACTACATTTGGGCAAGTAAAGCTCCAAAGAGCCTGACTACTCCAAATCCTTATACGGACAGGGTCAAAATGATAGTCATTGAAAGTGGGAATGATCAGGTTCAGGAGTGGATTTCAGAAAAGCGAAACATCCTGCAGGATTACCGAGAGGCCTTTGGAGAGGATCCACCCCATATTTCGGGGGTAGCAATCATGACTGACTCCGACAACACCGGAGAAGCTGCAAAGGCGTGGTATGGAGATATTATTTTCAGTAGACAATGATGGCGTCGTTTAAACTCCGATCTACTGTGTAGATGATATTTTTTCCGACCTTTGATATACATATGTATTATCGAAACCCGAAAAAATATCACTCCTTGTATCTCAAAGTTTTAACTTAGCCATCTTCAACAGTCAGATAGACTTTTTACGAGTTAATCAAAATAATGACGTCCATTATTGTCTACTGAATTGTGTTTCCGGACTTCTGCTTACAAGCCCTTCCCGGTAATCCGCTCAAGGGCTTCCAGGTAGCGGGCACTGGTTTTATCAATAATTTCCTGAGGGAGTTTGGGTGGCGGTGGAGTTTTCCCCCAATCCAGCGACGAAAGATAATCCCGGAGAAACTGTTTGTCAAAACTAGCCTGGCCCCTGCCTGTTTGATAGTCATCTTCGGGCCAGAATCGTGAAGAGTCAGCGGTAAGCACTTCATCAATCAGTATCAGCTCGCCTTCATACCAGCCCAATTCAAACTTGGTATCAGCAATGATGATTCCTTTGCTTCTCGCATATGAGGAGGCCTTCTCGTACAGTGCAATACTTACCTCAGCAATTTTTTTGGTTTCAGCACTTCCCACTATTTTTTCCATCTGCTCCAGGGAGATATTTTCATCATGCAATCCCTGTTCGGCTTTTGTTGAAGGGGTAAAAAGAACCTGTGGAAATTGTTCTGACTCCTTCATTCCATCTGGCAGTTTAAATCCGCAGACAGTTGTATTTTTTTGATATGCGCTCCAGAAAGAACCGGAAATATACCCTCTGACAATACACTCGACCGGCAAAGGCTCTGCCTTTTTAACCAACATACTCCGGCCTTTCAACTCTTGCCGGTATGGGGCGCAGGCTTCGGGATAGTCGGCAGGATCTGCTGAAATAAGATGATGGGGGATAATATCTTTCAGATAATCAAACCAGAACAATGATAATTTCGTCAGCACCTCTCCCTTATTGGGAATAGGGTCATCCATCACTACATCATAGGCAGAAATCCTATCGGTTGCCACCATAAGAAGTTTATTTTCCAATTCATAAAGATCTCGAACTTTACCTCTGTGAATCAGGTTCAAATCACTGAATTCTGTCTGTGTCAATGGAGTTGTCATTGTGTTGTCCAAATTCTAAATTTATAGTTTTTTGATTATCACTGAGCCTCGACTCTTTATTGCAAATATACGCCATGGCTGAAAATCAATGGTAATCAAGTATAGTTTTCAAGTTTCAACCTTATCGATAAAACCACTTTTCCACATCAGCCCTGGTAAATTTTTTCATTACCGGTCGGCCATGGGGACAATGAGAGAAAATAGCCGCCTCTTCCATTTTTTTCAACAACTCACGACTTTCCTCAGGCAACAATTTATGATTTGCTTTTACTGCAGCTTTACAGGCCATGAGAGAAAGAATGTCATCAATACTCGCAGCAGTACCTTTCCCCTTTGCTTCCTCGGCAAGATACCTGTCAAATATCCCCTGAATAATCTCCACCGGACCTATATGGCTCAGAATTGCAGGCACCGATTTTATCACGTAACTATTGCCACCAAACTCACTTATGACGATTCCAAGATTGGAGATTTCATCACCGTATTTCTTCAAAACACCTTCCTGCTCAGGAGTACATTCAACAACTTCGGGGAAAAGCAGAACCTGCCCTGCCATTTTTTGTGAAGAGTACTGTTTCTTCAGTATTTCGAAAAGAAGTCGTTCGTGAGCGGCATGCTGATCAATAACAACAAGAGCATCTTCTGCAGAGCAGAGAATATAAGAATCATGCAGCTGGCCTATATATTTAAGAAAGCATATCGAGGCAATATCCTGTTCTTCGTCATTATACCTGCTGTAAGTCTCATCTATCTGCCTGTCATCCTTTACCTGGGGTAAAAATGTTTCTTCTTCCGCCTCATCAGGAAGATGAGGAGCACCTTTATTAAAAAGTGGTGTTTTCTCTTTAACAACCAAAGAAGGGGATAAATTACTCTGTCGTTTTGTTGGTGTCGATTCAGGAAAAGAATATTTATTCTCTTTTTCCCTCTGCGGGACTGCGGGTTCCCCTTTTCCAAAAACGGAATACTTAATCGCTTCCTGATAATCTTCAATTCCTTTTCGGACAGATTGAACAACCAGCTCATGAAGTGTTGATGGCTTATGGAAACGAATTTCCTGTTTTGTGGGATGAACATTTACATCAACGTCTACCGTGGGAATCTCCAGAAACAGCACACCTGCCGGCCTTCTTCCTTTCATAAGGAATGCATGTAATCCTTCTGTTACAGCATGATTAATCATCCTGTCACGCACAGCCCTGGAGTTGACAAAAAGACGTAATTTCGCTTTTCCTGCCTGAACTTCTTCAGGGGGAAAGACAAAACCATGAATTGCAGATATCCCGCTTGCTCCGTGAGTATTTCCTTCGACGTGAAGCAAGGAAGAATTACTTTTTTGAGACATAAAACGTTTTATTCTGGCTTCCAAATTGTCAATTCCTGCCGAAAAAGAAAAAATGGTTTTTCCATCAACACTATATGTAAATCCAATAGAAGGTTGAGCCAGGGCTGCATTGACAGCAACCTCTTCAATGTGACTTAATTCAGTTCGCGGGGTTTTAAGAAACTTTTTTCTTGCTGGTACATTACCAAATAGATCCCTAACTTCGATAATTGTGCCCTTTGAGCATCCCATTTCATGGACCTTGCGTACCTGTCCAAATCGTATTTCAGCCTGGGTTCCCAAGGTTGCAGATGATGTTCGGGAAGTAATGGTCATCCTGGAAACAGAGGATATGCTCGGAATGGCTTCACCCCTGAAACCAAGAGTATTGATTGATGCGAGTTGATCAACGGTGTGGAGTTTACTGGTGGCATGCCTTTCCAGGCACAACAGGATATCATCCTGATCCATCCCATCACCATCATCTATGATTTTGATGAGCCTGGTGCCGCTCCCTTCCACCTGGATGACAATATGCCTGGCACCGGCATCTATACCGTTTTCCACCAACTCCTTCACAACGGATGCAGGCCGTTCAACAACCTCTCCGGCGGCGATCTGGTTGGCCAGGTTTTCCGACAAAATCTTGATTTTGGACATGAATTGAATGACAATTACGATTTAGAAATTATGAATTACGAATGATGTTATATAATCTGATCAGAGAATTTCCTTATTGTATAAGGAACCTATTTCAAATAACTTAAAATATTCAAATCAAGCCAGTGTTCATCCCACCACTCTAGGGGATCCACCAGAACACCGTTAACAAGCATACTGAAATGGAGATGATCGCCTCCTGCCATTCCAGATGTGCCAGTAGCACCGAGAACTCCATTTTTTTCTACAATGTCTCCTTCCACCACACCTATCTGGCTTAGATGGGAATACAGGCTGAATACTCCCAACCCGTGATCGAGAACCACCATATTTCCATAAATACCAAGATAATCAGCAAATATTACCTTCCCTCTATTAGCCGCCAACACCTCGGCATGGCGCGTTGAAGCCAGGTCAATACCTAGATGAACCTGCTTATCAATCTCCTTACCATTATAATAGTAAGTGCGATGGTCTGCATATCCTGCCCTGTTGCTGGATCGTGCCATTCGACCGAACTTTCCGGCCCAGAACTGTTCTTTCCCTGAATTATTGCAAATTTCCATTATCCGTTTATTATTTTCACTGCGCACCGTATTATTGACATACAGATATTTTGCTATCATGTCTCCTTCCATCTGCGGATAATACTGGCTAAACTCAGGGATTTTCAATGATAGAAAACTGTCTGGCACATTGATCTTATCATGTTTCCATTTCACAGTCTTAAGAATCATACCAAATGGTGCCTTACCAATATTTCCGGCTTTATCGACAGCTTCAACTGCAGCACTTTCAATGTTTTCCGTATAATATGGCAGGCCAATTATTGCTCCGAAAGTTCCTTCAGCTCCAGGTAAGGGAAACCCTGCATGGAAAAAACCATTGACCCGAACCCCATGATTAGCAACAGTTTCACTTATTTTATAAATAACTATCCCGGCACCGCCAGGTTTAATATATCGAGGCGAGTCCATCCTGTTTACTTTCGGGGCCTCAGTGTCCAGAGTAAACTCATAGACTCTTTCGGTTTTATTGCCTCTCAGAAAATTCCAATAAGAGAAATCCCTGGCCGTAACAACCAACTGAGCTGAACCATTCTTCAAATTTAGAGCTTTAGCGTCAATAACAGCCTTCAATTGAAGTTGATCAGGACCAGCACTAGGTGCATATCCCTCGCGCTGAAAATTCTTTTCATTGAGTTTTTTCTGTTTTGCCCCCTGAACCAATGTCACATCTGCATGACTGAGACCACTTTTTTGGTCAGTGACAGTAAAAGTCACTTCTTTATATGTTCCGATGAGACCTAATTCCTCGGAAATATCAACCAGCGGAGTTTCCCGCTCCAGATAAATGAAACCGGCTAGACCGGAACCAATGAGAATGATGCCAAAAAAAATAAACAGAAAAAATGGTTTCCTGGACTTATTTCTTCCTCTATATAAATTTGATGCCATCATAAACCCCTTTATAAAATTGCTTTCATTGCGCCAAAATTAAAGTTGGTTATATTACCATGGGTCACTTGAAAAAAACAATGTGTTAATTATAAATTAAGAATTACGAATCGGAGGCACTTTATTAATAAGATGAGTACCTTTAATTCCTAATTCGTAATTATACCATCATGCATTATCATACAATTATTATAGGTGGAGGGCCTGGAGGGTTAACTTGTGCAGCAACTCTTGCCCGTAAAGGAGTGAGGGTTCTTCTGCTGGAGAGAAACCACTCTATTGGAACTAAGGTATGTGCCGGAGGAATAACCTGGTCGGGCCTGGCCCGCAATATACCAGAACGACTTATAGAAAAACATTTTCCCAGGCAATATATTCATTCTGCCAGACAAAGGGTCAGACTTTCCTCTCCCCACCCTATTATTTCAACAATAAACAGAGAAAAGATGGGACAGTGGATGGCTGAAGAGGCCACAATAGCTGGCGCAGATATCCAGACAAACATCCATGTTCACGCAATAACAGATCATGAAGTTATAACTGATTCTACACATTTCTCTTATGACTTTCTCGTTGGTGCGGATGGCAGCAATTCTCTTGTTCGCAGGCACCTGAATCTTCCAACTGAATCCATCGGCATCGGTTTTCAATATCACATTCCAGGCAACTATCCTAAAATGATATGGCACCTCGACCAGAAACTCTTCAACACTGGATATGCCTGGATATTTCCCCATAAAGATAAAGCTTCAGTGGGTGCATACAGCTGCAGGAAAGACCTTACCCCAAGAGCTCTCCGAGAAAACTTGCACCATTGGATGGAAAAATGTGGTATTAAGCGCCAAGGTGCAAAACCGGAAGCTGCGACTATAAATTTTGACTATCGAGGTTATGATTTTGGAAACCGCTTTCTTGTCGGCGATGCCGCTGGTCTTGCTTCAGGCCTTACCGGAGAAGGGATTTACCCGGCTGTCCTTTCGGGAGACACAGTTGCCCAACGCATTCTCAATCCCACTTTTGATGACAGCAAACTCTCCTGTCTGATAAAAAAACAAAAAAGTCACAGTCGATTGCTTCACCTGACAGGATCGAATAAAATCATATGTAAAATTATACTGGAATCACTTGTTGCAGCCCTTCGCTTGCGGCTGGTGAACTTTGACCTGCTTGAGATGGGATGATGTATAATATCGAATATCGAGCTAAGCTTAAAACCATAGACCTTACACCTTATTAAAATGACTATTACAGCTAAAACAAAAAAAACACTCTTGTATAACATTGTCTTTGTTGTCTTCTGCGGCGGCATGTTTCTTTTCTTATGGAACGCCCCTGAGGAATCCACTGCATTTATACCCCATGATGAGAACCACGAAAAATTCTTTGTAATGGATAAAAAAGAAGCTGAAAAATTCTGTGAATCATGCCACAACCCAGATGGAGTTTTCCCTCTCCCTGAAGACCATCCACCAAAGTACCGCTGTCTTTTTTGCCACAAAAGAAAATAAAAAAATG
>Ga0233431_1005932_pt1 | contig 11378 bp, 11 predicted proteins | sample SI_118_April2016_FD_179867 | JGI IMG/M metagenome (GOLD analysis project Ga0233431, IMG submission 179867) | Seawater microbial communities from Saanich Inlet, British Columbia, Canada - SI_118_April2016_200_MG | ecosystem: Environmental > Aquatic > Marine > Inlet | place: Canada: British...
TTTATTGCCTTTCTTATCTTTAAGATTTAAATCAAGTACTAAACCATCCTTAGTAATATATCCTCTATGAACAGCTGGATTCCCAAACCAAACAGTAAAAGAATCAACAGACTTGGTAAGCACACTTCCAGCTCCAATTAAAGCATAATCTCCAATTCTAATACCAGATAGTATCGTAGCATTAGCACCAATACTTGCACCTTTACCAATTATTGTTGAATTAAATTTTTCAGGATATTGCTTAGAGCGTGGTACTGGATCATTAGTAAAAGTAACATTAGGTCCTATAAAAGCATCATCTTCGATTCTGACTCCATTCCATATTTGTACTCCAGATTTTACCGTTACATTATTACCAATTACAACATCATTCTCAATAAATACATAACAGTTAATATTGCAATTTGATCCAACTTTTGCATTTCCAAGTATTATTACGAATTGCCAGATAGCACAATTATTGCCGATATTAGATGATTCAACTATTGCTGTAGGATGTATCATTTTTTATAAATTTCACGTACTTGTCATATTCACGGATATAATCATTCTCATCAAATAAATGAGAAGCCAAAACTAGACAAATCGCACCTGAAGAAAAATTAAACTCATGTGCCCATATTCCAGGTGGAATATGCAGACCATAGTAAGGTTGATTCAAATTGAATATTCTCGTTTCTTTTCCATCATTTACTTCAACATCAAAAGCACCACTGGTAGCTACTAGAAATTGGTGACATTCCTTGTGTGCATGAGCTCCCCTATCTTTTCCTCCCGGGATATCATAAATATAAAAAATGCGTTTAATCTCAAAAGGAATTTCCTTATGGTTTGTAATAGGGGTAATGTTACCAGCTCTAAATTCGATCCTTTGCAAATTGATGATTTTACAATCGTGTATAGTTGCAACCTTCATCATCTACAAACTTTTGAAATTGTCATAATTTCTTATATAATCACTCTTATTAAATTCTGTACTAGAAATCACCAATACACACGTATTTGTGGCAAAATTCTCCATATAACGCCAAAGTCCATTAGGTATATACAGCCCATAATAAGACCTGTTTAATGAAAACTTCTCTTTTTTTACACCATTATCAATGATAACATCCAGACTCCCTGAAAGAGCAATAATAACCTCTTGCTGTTCATTAAATGCGTGCCCACCACGAATTTCACCACCAGGTACATCATATATCCAATAGATCCGTTTAATTTTGAAAGGAATGTGGTTTCCTTGTTCAATAAAAGTAAGGTTGCCTCGAGGATCAGATATCTTAGGAAGATTGATTAATTTTATTCTTTCAAATTGCATGAATTCCAATCCTTATTTATAAACATATTGAAATAAAAACACTAAAACTCGATCTATTTACTCCTTAAATTGTAAAGTTTAAGAAGTATTTTCATATTCCAATACTTCTTTATTAGTTTGAGCAGCTATAACCATTTCATTTATTCCTAAAAATAAGATTTAATAATCAAATAAATAATTCTTTTGCAGCTAATTAGCTTTTAATTGTTTCAATCTCATTCTTTCCATACTTGCTAGTATTAATCCAGTATATATACTCATTTCAATTCTACTAATACCTTTTGTTAGTTCCAAAAATACATTATGCACACTTGCAAAGTATCCTGCAAAATATGAAACAGAAGCTATAAAAATAATTATTTCATACTTATAATCATTTATCAAGTCTTCTCTTGAAAACTTCCTTATTATTTTAAAATTTGAATAAACATGTTTACCTAAAACAAAGAAGTATAATAAGTATATACAAATTCCAAGTAATCCATATTGCATAATATGGGCGAAAAATGAAAAATCAGTTGCATCAAATTGAGAAGATACAAATTGATCTGATAACTGACTATATCCATGCCCAGTTCCAAAGACTGGATGCCTTTTAATTTCAAACATAAAAGCTGGAATCATCCAATTGCGACTCATTTTTCCATCAAGAGTCTCTCCAGATTTTGTAATTGATATAATTTCATCAATTCCAGACTTAGCATAACCACCATATTTGGGAAAAGCAATGTTTAAAACTAAAATTGATAAACCGAAAAAAATCACAAACTTTCTAACACTTTTAGAAACTTTAATTTTTAGCAGCTTTATTGTAAAAAGCAGTGCGACTCCAACTATTCCCACTAACTTTAAGTATTGCCCTTTAGTAAGGGTAATAACTACTAATAAAAATGCCAGTACGCCTCCAACATATAGCATCCGTTTATTAGGAATTTGAATTTTTCCTATAAAAACAACAATGCTTAATGGAATAAGTAAGTTCAATAAACCATAGCCATTCAGGTAATATCTGAGAATTCCAGTGCCAAGGCTTCTTTCCAGAACGTTAACTGTAATAATATCTACATTAAACAGTACAGATATTAATGACAATCCAAGTAATATTGTGCCAAAAATTATTGAGAATTTAGTGAATATTTTCAAATCCCTCAATGCAAATAAATATACAGGAATAATAAAAATAAAGCCATATATTGAATCTCTTTCCCTTACCAAAACTTCACGAAAAAAATCCCCAAAATTGTAATCTGGGTTTACAAAACCCCAAATAAAAATTTTGTACAATGAAAAAATCAATAAAATATTAAAGATATTTCTACCTGTTTGGTTATAAAAGAAATACTTTCTATTATAACCAAATAAAAATAAAAGAAGAAAAGCAAAAACAAAAAAAATATCGATAAAAAATATCCCACCTAGAACGTTTTTTGCTAAATATTGATTAGCAATACCAGCAGGATTTGTAATTGCAAAGACACAAAACCATGCTAAAATATATTTCTGATTATTGTTCTTCATTTATTGAAGACTATTTATCAAATTGTTATGTAAGCCAACAATACTAAAACTTCGTCTTAAAGAAATTACCATATTGAAATAGCTTTTTTTTAATAATTTCTTTCTCATTTTTTCGTAAAACTAGAACTGTTGTTAAAAGTAAAGTTGGTCCAACAAAATAATTTACTTTAATCCCTGAATCAATAAACTTTTCAATTAATAATAATAGCAAAAAAGACATAAGCAAGTAACTCATAACTAGTAAATTTTGTCTATTAAGCTGATAACCAAATAATTTATACAAATAATATAAATAAATGAAAAAAAATACTATTGGACTTATAGTATGTTTTAGCATCCATCCCTGCAATCCCATTAAGGGCACAAAATAATATGCAACGATGATATTTACTGATAAAAATAATATAAAAAGTATACTATGCTGTTTAATTCTTCCGGTAGGAGTCATTGATTGAGTAAAAATATACCACCAAACATAAAAGACAATACCCAAAAAATGAAATGGAAGATGAATAGCAGCATCAATAAAGTCAATAGAATAAAAAATCTTTATTAAAATAAAACGAAATGGAATACCAATTAGCAATAATGGCAAAAGGTAGAATGTACCCAACCTTATGGCATCATTTATAATACCATTAATTTTATTATTACTATTTAATTCACTAAATCTTGGAAACAAGTATATAGAAAACGTTGGCAGCAAAAAACCTGTAAAAAGGCCTCCCCAAGTAATATTCGGACTATACACACCCAATTGATCAATTCCAAGATTTGAAATTACAATAGATCGACAGAAAAATTCAGAAACTATAGCATATACGCTAATAAGTAAACCAAACCCTGAAAAAACAAATAATTCCTTAATAAACGATATATTTAGATTAGCTTTAAAAATTGAAATCAAATTAATATTTAAATAATTCTGGATACTTTTTTTTAGAAAATGATAATTTATTAGTAATGTCACCAAGTAAGATATTGGCACAAACGCTACTGCGCCATCCAACTCAAATAAGATTACTAATGGAATAAAAATTAATAGATTTAGAATAATAATGATTATTCTAGATTTTGAAATAATTTCAATTTTTTTTAATCCTTTCAATATTGAATATGGAATACTATTTAACAATAAAATAGGAAATGTAAGAATTGCTATAAAAAAATATACCATATACTTTAAACTTCCAAATGCTTTTGTTACAATATAATCTTTTGAAATAAGCAATAAAATAGTACTAAAAATGAAAAATGTAACTAGTAATAAAATATACGATTTTAGTGACGATTTTACTATAGAATCTATTTCTGGTTCATTAGCATTTTCAGCTATCTGCTTTACAACAGCTTCACTTGTACTTAGTGTGGTAAAACTAGCCATTTTTTGAGTTAAAAATGTTAACTGATTTACTACACCAACACCAGTTGTACCAATGTAAACAGCATTCAGTTTTGCTCTCAATATTCCTGCGATAAACTGAAAAATACTAGTTAGTACTAAAAATGAAGTTTTTTTAAATAATTTATTTAATTCCATTTAATTACTATCTACGTCCTCGTGAACGCCAAATTGGTTGAATATCTGTATTTGATAATTCAAAACCGACTCTTTTATTGTTTAGACATTTCATACACACATTCTTGCTAAAACCAAAATCTTCAAATAATTCATCAGTAAAGTACTTATTTCCACAAAAATCACAGTCTTTTTCACAAGGCTTAAGTATAGATGAAGAAATAAGGTACTTTTTACCATAAGATACTATATTTCCCTTCTTGTAATATTGAGCAGTTGATGAAGCTTTACAACCATTACAAATAGGTACATCAAATTCTTTTAGAGAATCTTCAATAATTGCTTTAATTCCACATAAAAAACAATGCATCAATTTTTCTTTCTTGATTGCAATCACGATTGATTGAGCTCCCAAAAAACTTAATATACCATGTTCGAACCAATGACTTAGTAAATAACCAAAGGATCCTTTCTTAATAAAACGATCTGAATTCTTTCCAAATTCCGTAAATGTATATAACCAATCTGCTCCAGAAAATCTACTTATATAAAAACCAATACTTTCTACATGTTTTTTTAGTTTTATAGGAGTATATTCATATTGAAAAAACACTTTATCATCAACAGTACGTCCTATCAATAGCTTTACTCTCTTTTTAATAAAACCAATAATACTAAAATAAATTTTTGACCACGATGGTGCTGGCGTAGAAATAATAGCTATTCCTCCTGGACGCAATACGCGAAAAGCTTCCTCTATAGGTTTTTGAGGTCCCTCAATAAAGTGCTCAACAACCCCAAAAGATAAATATCCACCTAATGAATTATTTTCAAACGGGAGTTTTTTCACATCCCCTTTAAGAAATTCTAAATTATAATTGTATTTTTTTTGCCATTCCTTTAAAAAATCAATTGTATCTCCTGAAAAGTCAAGTCCTATTGTTTCAACACCAAAATGATTTAGATAAAAGTTATATCGACCTAAACCACAACCAGCCTCTAATACTTTCCCATATCTAGGTGTATATTTCAAAATCCATTGTCGAAGACCAAAATAATCCCACATTTTAATTTCAGCCTCAGGAGAAAGCTTTTCCCATTCTTGCTTCCAAACCTCTACTTTTTGTCCTCTATCTTCCATTTTTAATTGATTTTTCATATATCCCTCATCTTGATTATTTTCGCAGGTATTCCTCCAATAACTGATTTCGCTTCAATATCTCTTGTCACTACTGAACCTGCAAGAACTCGAGCGTATTCACCTATAGTAATACCTTGACTTATTATACTTCCTGAATATACGACTACACCCGATTTAACTGTTACCGGATTTGTTTTGTCACAATAATCTGTATAATCATATGTATAATCTCCAACATGAGTCCAAATCTGACAATTAGCACCAAAACCGCAATCATTTTCTATAATAATATTTGTTGATAAATCAAATATCATATTATGACCAATATAAACCCGATTACCAATATTTAGTTTTTTCACATCCTGTTTTTTCTTAATTCTATGTATCGTTAATCCTGAGTCAATTTGACAGTTCTCTCCAATTTCTACTCCATATTTTCTTAATATAGATATTATATATCTTGGTGGCATATTTTCAATTACATAACTTAAACCCTGCCCCATCTGTGTTAAGTAAAAGTACTCACATTTCAATACAAAATAGATAAAACCGATTTTAAAGAATAGTTTTCGTATTACCTTTAAAAACATGATACTAATACTCATAGTTATTAGATTTTAAATGCATTCATTAATATTATTATTGAATAATTAGATTATAATGCGTATTATTTTATCACTTGGAGTTTCATCAAATCGCAAACTATTGAAAGGAATTCAATGATTCTAGAATAAATCTTTCAATTCTAATGAAATTAGAATTGATCTTATATCTAATTTTGGTTAATAGGTAATTCAGTTTGTGAGAACCAAGTCTATATCTAATTTCTCTATCTGTCCACGGTACAACATTTTTCAATTTTACAGTTGACTTCTTATTATACACTCCAATTAACTCTGTTGGTTGCAGGCTATTATCGTCCTTGTACTTTTTTTCGAGACTAATAGCAAAAGAAATTATTTCATTAATATAATTAGGATCTTCATTTGCATTTTGTTTAACCCTACTGTTAGTAAAAGAGTAAAGAATCTTATTCCAAATAACTTCAAATAATGGTTCAAAGTAATTATTGATTATTGAAGGGATTTCAGAACTTCTAATAGATTCCAAAGGTCTATTATTCATTTGACCTATGGTCTTACTTCTAAAGGATAACTTATGTCCTTTTTCTTGTAGTATGGCTTTTGCCTCTTTTTTGAGTAAACGAAGATGTCTTCTACTCCACTGCCATTTTTCGACTCCAACATACTCATAAACTATTAAATACCCATTAGGTTTTAAACTCTTATAAATCTGAGAGACAAGATTCTCCAGATTAACGATATGGTGTAAAATCCCACGACAATAGACCAAATCAAACTCCTCATAGGGAAGTTCCATAAAATTTAAATCTCCTGTCAAGAATGTATTAGTTTCAGCCTTTGAAGATTCATCCAAAGGATTCTCAACAAGATCTATGCTCGTCCACTCTTCCACCACCTTAATTGCAGAAAGATTTAATTCGTGTCTTCCAGCCCCAGAACCTAATGTTAATCCTTTTTTCTGTTTCCCAACTTTTGATTTTATAAACTCATACCATCCGTCCTCTTTATTATTGTTTACATCAAAAAAAGTACAATTTCTATATTGATTGATTAGGGGATGTAAATCTATATGTGGTGGATATTTTTGCGGTGCAGTATTGCCTTTTTCACCAAGCGAAATCTCTTTTTTAACAGCATATTGGTAATATTTGTTATTTTGATCTTCTAACTTAAACATAACTGAAATAATTTCATTACATAATAATTATTTACTAAATTCTTGTAATCTTTTCAAGACAAAAACTATTTCCTCATTAGTCAACTCATAATGCAATGGAAGTGTAACAAATTTTTCAGCCTCCATTTCGATATAATTACAATCCTTTGCATAAGGCTGAAACAAAGGCTGCAAACTCAAAGGAGTATAATGACAACCCGTAGCGATACCATTTGATTTAAGATATATCATTAATTCAGCTCTATTTTCTGCCCTAATTCCAAACATTTGGTATGGATATAATTCTGGTTCAAAAGGCAATAAGGGCTCAATTCCTTTAATATTTTCTATACCATCTAAATAAAACCTGATAATCTCTGATCTTCGTTTATTAAATCCGGGAAGTTTTCTTAATTGAGCGATACCAATGGCAGCTGCAAGGTCATTCATATTGTATTTATAGCCTAAAACATTGAGTTCATAATACCAATGCAAAGCATCTTTATTTATATCAGTATATTCTTTGGCTGTTTTCCAATTGTCTTTATCAATACCAACCCACCTCATTGCCTTTACATCTCTAAACAAGTCAGGCTCATTTGTAACCATCATGCCTCCATCACCTGTGGTCATTAATTTTTTTTCCTCGAAACTGTAACAACCTATATCTCCCCAAGTTCCAAGCATTTTTCCTTGATAATACCCACCAGCAGTGTGTGCACAGTCTTCAATGACCTTTAATCCTTTATCCCTAGCCCATGGTGTCAATTTCTCCATTGGTACAGGATGACCAGCATAATGAACAGGTATTACTGCAACACAGTCTTTATCGTATTTTTTTTCTAAATCATCCAGACTAATACCAAGAGTCACAGGATCAGAATCAACAAAAACGGGAATTAAATCATTATATAAAATTGCTGAAGCAGTTGCTGAAAACGTCAAAGAAGGAACAAGCACTTTTTTCCCTTTTGCAAAACCAAAAACACGCAAAGCTAAATGCAAAGCTGCAGTTGCTGAATTAAGTCCTATTGCAACTTCAGCACCTACAAATTCAGCCCACATCTTTTCAAATTCATTTACATTGGGACCTAATCCAATCCAGGATCGATCAAATGCTTCTTTAATAAGTTGTAATTCTTCATCTCCAACTGACGGTTTAAATAATCTTATATTCATACATTAATACCGTTATAATGTTTAATAAAATCGGCAAATGATAAGTTAATGCTATCCTTATTAGATAAAATTGGCTTCAGAACTGGCCAATTAATGTCAATATCGAGATCATTCCATAAAATCCCCTTTTCATAATCAGGTGCATAATAATTATCAACTTTATATACAACCTCACTTACATCACTTAAGGTACAGAATCCATGTGCAAATCCTCTAGGAATTAAAACCATTTTCTTATTATCCTCTGATAAGATAACACTATCCCATTTCCCAAAAGTTTCTGATCCATTTCGAATATCAACAAATACATCTAAAATTTCGCCTTTAATACATCTAACCATTTTAGTTTCAGAAAATGGTGGAAGTTGAAAATGTAGTCCCCTAATTATTCCTTTTTGTTCTGATCTGGAATGATTTTCCTGTACCCATTTTTTGCTTAATCCCATTGTCTCAAAAATCTTATCGTCAAAAGTTCTCATAAAAAAACCTCTGTCATCACTAAGTGGTTTAAGTGTTACTTCAAAAGATCCTTTTATCGTTAACTCCTTAAATTCCATTTATATGTATAATTCTTGATTTGTTGCATACATAAATCATATATATTATTGTCATTATATCTTTTATACCAGTCAACTGTGTATTTTATTGTTTCCTGAAAATCAAGTACAGGTTTCCAATTAAGTTTGATACGTGCTTTGTTTATATCCAATGCAAGAAGACCTGCTTCATGCAATTGCTGATTTTGTGATTTATCAATCCATTCACCTTTTCCAAATTCTTTGATTAATTCTACTGTAAGGTTCTCTACCGATAGAACGTTAGATGATTCAGGTCCAAAGTTCCAGGCTTCACAGTAATTTCCTTTTTCATGCATCATTTTAGCCCCAAGTAATAAATACCCTCCAAGCGGTTCAAGAACATGCTGCCATGGACGCGTAGAATAGGGATTTCTCAGTTCTATAGTTTCTCCCCTTTCAATTGCAGAAATAATATCCACTACAATACGATGAGGTGACCAATCCCCTCCTCCAATTACATTGCCTGCTCTAGCTGAAGCTATATTTTTGCAATTGTCCTTAAAGAATGAATTCCTATATGAATTAATAACTAGTTCAGCAGCACCTTTACTGGAACTGTATGGGTCATATCCTCCCATTTCGTCAGATTCTCTATACCCCCAAACCCATTCTTTATTTTCATAACACTTATCAGATGTGATAAATACTCCTGTAGCTAATGTTTTACTATTTCTAAATGCTTCCAAAACATTTACAGTACCTAAGATATTTGTTTCAAAAGTATAAACCGGATTCTGATAACTTTCCAATACCAAAGGTTGTGCTGCGAGATGAAATAAGATTTCAGGTTTTTCCTGCTCAACAATTTTGCTAAATGCCTCTAAATTTCGAATATCACCTCGGTAATCATTAATTTTATTGGCAATATCAGATAAAACAAAATTATCTTTTTCAGTATATGGATCTAATGCTATACCAATAACATCTGCTCCCAAACTTTTTAGCCAAATAGACAGCCATGACCCTTTAAAACCGGTATGACCAGTGATCAGTACCTTTTTACCTTTATATACTTCTAAATATTCGTTTATTCCCATATCTTCCAAACAGGATTGTTTTTCCACATTTCATTAAGTCTCTGATAATCACGATATGTATCCATACATTGCCAAAAATCTTTATGTCTGAAAACAGATAACTCTCCTTTATTTACCAATGTATCAAATGGTACTTTTTCAAGATCAATAGAGGGATCATTAGGAATGTATTCCAAAAATTCTTTTTTAAAAACGAAATAACCACCATTTATTGGATCATTATCTTCAGTTTCTTTTAACTGCTGCTTAAAAACTTCTACCTTATCTCCATTAGTTAAAAGATCTCCAAATCTAGAAGGGGGATAAACCCCGGTAACAGTACCTATAGTATCTTTCGAGATAGCAAAATCAACCAGCTTTTTTATGTTTACGTTTGCAACTGCATCTCCATAGGTAAGCATGAAATAATCTTCATTAACATAATTTCCAGCCAATTTAGTTCTGAATCCAGTCATTGAATCATCACCTGTTTCAACTAAAGTAACCTTCCAATTATTTTTTATTCCAGAGTTATGGATTTCAACATCACCGTTGGATAAATCAACAGAAAAATCTCTGTTGTATTTATAATAATTCAGAAAATAGTCTCGAATAACGTCACCTTTATAACCCAAAGCCAAAATAAAATCATTATAGCCATAAAATGAATAATGCTTCATAATATGCCACAAAATTGGTTTACCTCCAATTTCAATCATTGGTTTCGGTTTATAATCGGTCTCTTCTCGTAATCGAGTTCCCATTCCTCCACATAAAATAATAACTTTCATTTATCTAAATTTTATAGCTTCGCTTCCTCAGTCACATGAAAGTGATGAGTAAATGGTAAACAGTGAAGAGTATTTTTATTATTAAAAGTAAAAGTTAACCTGACTACGCTGACCATTTGTCGCCTTTAGCTCCAGCGATGGCGCAAGCTTCGTCAGACAAGATGTACAAAGTTTAAAGTCCGGATCAAAGTGTCTGGAGTAAAAGTAATTGCTCTTGTATTCTCTATTCCCATTTGTAATTTATTCGACTTCTCTCCAAATAATCAGGTATTCAGTAGACTCAAGTATTGCAAGATACTCCTTTGCTTCCTTCAAATTCATGATAACATACCTGATCTTTCTTGTAATTACTGCTTCAGCTTTATCAATCAACTTTACCAGAAAATTTTTATCCAAATGATCTGAGACAATGAGCAAATCAATAATCTGGCTATTCATTCCTTTGGCAAAATCTCCTGTTAAATATACTTCTTTGACATCTCCCATTTTTTCAATTACCGAATCAATAATTTCATCTATACCAACATATTTTCTGAGCAAACTATGAATGTCCCTGAAAAGGGGGTGTTTTGTATTCG
>Ga0233431_1005933_pt1 | contig 11374 bp, 7 predicted proteins | sample SI_118_April2016_FD_179867 | JGI IMG/M metagenome (GOLD analysis project Ga0233431, IMG submission 179867) | Seawater microbial communities from Saanich Inlet, British Columbia, Canada - SI_118_April2016_200_MG | ecosystem: Environmental > Aquatic > Marine > Inlet | place: Canada: British...
TGTATTGGAAATGCAACTAGTACTGAAATCTGGTCCGGATCTTCATGGGCTACGACAAACAATCTACCTACTACAACAGATGAGCTTGGTTCTTGTGGAATAACTTCTGCGACTTTGGCTATGGGTGGTACTACATCTGGAACAAAAGTAACTACAACAAATATATGGTCTGGCTCATCTTGGGAAACTACGGGTGCATTGACTGAAGCTAAGTTGGGTATTAGTGCTTGTGGAACTACCGCTGCTGCGTTATGTTTTGGTGGTGATACAGGAGCGAATGTGGACACAACTGAAATTTGGAATGGAAGCTCCTGGGCTACAACTACATCATTAACAGAAGCAAAAAGATTAATGGGTCAGGTAGGTGATACCTCTTCTGCTTTATGTTTTGGTGGATATCTTACAAGTGGTTATGAACCTGATACAACTGAAATATGGAATGGTAGCTCATGGTCTACAACTACGGCATTGCTAGTTATTTTAAGACAGATGGCTCCAGCCGGAACCTCAACCGATGCTCTTGCAAGTGGTGGATGGGATCATACTGCAAGTGTAGACACAACCGAACGTTGGTTAGGAATAGGAATACAAAAAGGATTTATGTGTAAGATAAATTAAATGTGAATAGTAAGGGGGCAGTAATTATAATGCAAAAAGAAAAAAATGAAACAAGTTTAGTTTTACTAAAAGATTTGGGATTAGTTAAAAAAGAAGATATGGAATTTTTACTTAATAATTCCGAAAATTTTCAAGATCGTTATGCAAGATCTAGTTTATTCAGAAGTAAGTTTGAAATGGAAGCATCAGTTTTAAATGATATGGTTCATCCGACAATTGATTCTAAATATTGGCAAGCTATTGGAGAACAAGCTGTTCATGTTAAAGAATTAATTAGATTGGGTCATAATGGTAAAAAGACGGAAGCAGAAATAAAATTATTTAAAGCAATAATTGAAGAATTAAAAGATTTAAAAGAACAAGCTATTGTTGATAACAAACCACAATATGTTATTGATAAATATGATGCTAGAATAGATAAGAAACAAATTGAAATTGAAGAAAAAAAATTTAGTTTGACTGAGTGTGAAAAGGTAGCAAAAGAAAGAATTAAAGAAATTAAAAATTGGGAAGAAATTATTCCAGAACTTGAGAAAAATTTAAAACACGGTAAAGAAGATTGGGAAGCTCATCACCCAGAAAGATCTTTACTCAGAAATGAAATTAGTATGAGGAATTTTAATCTTCTGGAAACAGATGCTAAGAAAAATGCTGTTAGAGATTTTACTGCAGCTGTTCAACACCCATCTAATAAAGAGTTGGTAAAAGAACGCAGACAAATGTTAACTGATGCTGGAGCAGGACAACAAGTGTTTGATCAGGTTTCTAATTCTCCGAAATTAGAAGAGAATAAAGAATATGGACACCCAATTGTAAAACCTGATGATGTTAAAAGAATAATTTCTGAACAAACAACAACATCTACAAACCCTACAAGTAATCCAAACCTTAGTGGGTTTGCTGTTGCAGCACAAAATGTTGTTCGAGCAAAAAATGAAGAACTTTCTACTTCAAAACAGGATAGTGACACTCAAATCCTTGAACAACCTAAAGAATCAGCCCTTGTAGATTATAAATCAAAAGAAGAATTGACTAAAAATGATCCTATAGCAAGAAAGTATTTTAATCGCAAAGTGACAAGGATTATGGTTGCAACTCCACATAGGTTTCAATCTGAAGTGAATAAGAATGTAACAAATTTTGATTTACTTCAAATGCCAGCAGCAGTTGATTCTCATATTGAACAACCATGGGGATTTTCTGTTCCAGATGCAAGAAATTTTTGTGTTGAAAAAGCATTTGAATTAGGAGCTGATTATATCTTTTTTGTTGATGATGATACTATTATTCCAAGAAATGCTTTAGTTCAATTATATCGACTAAATTCTGATTTATGTGGTGGAATGTATTATAGAAAATATTTGCCTTCAGAGAGTGTACCAATGCTTGAAGCACCAGATACTACTCCTTATGCATTTACAACAAATGATCCATTTGGTGAAGTAATTCATAATTGTCTAGTTCTTCCTTCTGGTTGTACGTTAATTAAAACTTCAATGCTTAAAAAGATGGAAAAACCTTGGTATAAAACATTTACTGTAAATAATAGACCAGCCGTTACAGAAGATACTTACATTTGTCAGAAAGCGAGAGATCTTGGAGTTGATATTTTATTAGATACAGGTATACAATGTCTTCATGTTGATAAACAAAATTTAAAATTATATGGTCATGCAGATATAGTAGATCCAAAAACAAATACAATAAATACAAAATATGCGAATTATTTCGCTGCCGATTTTATAGAATAAAGGATAAAGATATGGCAAAGTATATGGGAATAACATTATCGGGTCAATCGCTTGATTTTCTGCAATCAGGGTTAAGAACTAATCATTTGGTTGAAATATACTCTGCCGCAGAAGGAACAAATAGTTTAATAGATACAATTAATACAACTTCACTTTATAATGTTACTAATGATGCTTATGGTGAAGGAATTGTTCAAACAAATCGATTATATGATAGTACTACTGAAATCACGTCATTATTGGTAAATGAGTTGACTAATGCGTTTATTGATACAAGAGGAACAATTGATGTTTCATTTGATGATGGGAGTAGTTGGAGCACAGCTACTAATAATATAGGTGATACGATAACATCATTCACAGGTACGAGTAGTGATGGTGGAACATATAAGTTGAAGTTGAAGATGACGTTGGGGAGTGATTATAATGATTCAGATGGTATAAGTAGAGTTTGGGCTACAACTGGAAGTTTAATTACAGCAAGAGGGGAACTTTGTGGTTGTGGTACGATAACTGATGCTTTAAGTATCGGTGGTTCCACAACATCGAATATAGAAAATGATCATTGTGAGATTTGGAATGGAACTGCTTGGTCATCAACTGGTGCTTTACCAAGAGGGCAAAGAGTTCTTGCTGGATGTGGAACTACATCAGCAGCATTAAGTTTTGGAGGTAATTCAACTGAAGGTAAATCATCACATACAAATATATGGGCAGGAAGTAGTTGGGCAACAACTACCGCACTTACTTTAGCAAGATTAGGATTGGGAGGTTGTGGAACAACTGCTGCGGCTTTAGCTTTTGGTGGTGATTCTGGAGCTAATGTTAATAGAACAGATAAATGGAATGGTTCTACATGGGCAACAACAGGAGTTATTAGTAGATCTGATAGACTTTTATCTGGTTGTGGTACAACAACATCAGCATTAAATTTTGGTGGCTTAGGTGATGGAACTATTACAGATATATGGTCTGGTTCTACATGGGCAACAACAACATCTAAAAATTATGATACTTATGGACATGGTGGATGTGGAACAGCTAGTGATGCTTTATCTATTTTATCCACATCAGAAATATGGAACGGTTCTACATGGACAACAACATCCTCTTCTACTTGTCCTAGATATTTAGCATCTTGTGGTATTACTTCTGCGGCTTTATCTTTTGGTGGTGATTTTGTAGCAACAACCGAAAAATGGTTAGGAGTAGGAACCCAAAAAGGATTTTCAGTTAAAATTAATTAAGGAATAATACTATGAAAATATTTGGTCAAGAAATAGCAGGTGCTGCAAATCCTGAGATATTAGAATATGGTATTAATTCCAATGGTATGATTATTGAATTGTATGATACGCTTGCTGGAAATTCAGGATTGGTAGATGTAGGAAATACAATATCTAATTATGACACAACGGAAGATACTTATGGAATGGGAATTATACAAACAAATCAACTTTATGAATCAACTACTGCCATTACTTCTATAAAAGTAAATGAGAATACAAATAGTAAAGTTGGAACTAGAGGAACTGTAGATGTAAGTTTTGATAATGGAAGTAGTTGGTCTACTGCGAGTAATGATATTGGAACTGAAATAACTGATTTTACTGGTACGAGTGATGATAGTGGAACTTATAAATTAAAGTTAAAAATGACTTTAGGAAGTGATTATTTAGAATCTTCTGGATTTGTTTGGGCATCTACTTCTGCATTAAATACTGCTAGAGCTACTCTTGCTGGTTTTGGTACAACATTTGCAAGTTTGTGTGTAGCTGGACATAGTGGAGCTCTTACGAATAAAAATGAAATTTGGAATGGATCTTCTTGGGCAACAACTTCTAATTATTCTATTTCTGTTTATGCATTATTTGGTTGTGGAACTACATCAAATGGTTTAGGTTTTGGAGGTTATCCTTCATCACCTGGAACAGCAGCAACATATATTTGGGGTGGAAGTTCATGGGCTACAACAACAGCATTGACAGCATATAGATATTTTCATGCTGGATGTGGAACAACTTTAGCGGCTTTGTGTTTTGGAGGTGACCTTGCTGCAGGTACTTATTCAAATACGACCGAAAAATGGGGAGGTTCGTCATGGGTAACTACTTCTGCTATGGTGTCAGGACAGTCATATCCAGCTGGATGTGGAACAACATCTAATGCTTTAACTTGTGGTGGTGAATCAGGTGTTAATCTACGTAATACTAGAACACAGATATGGAATGGTTCAACTTGGGCGTCTACATCATCTTCAAGTCAAAATAAACGATCAGGTTTTAACGTAGGTACAACTTCTGCAGCGTTATATTTCGGTGGTTGGTCAAATGGTTTTACTGACAGAACTGAAATTTGGAGTGGTAGTTCATGGTCAACAACGACATCTTATATAACATCACGATACGAATTATCAGGAAGTGGAAATGCAAGCGCAGCCTTAAACTTTGCAGGTAATCAAACACCAGATTATTCAAAGTCTAATTTAACACAACTGTGGTTGGGTTTAGGGAAACAAAAAGGATTTTCAGTAAAAATTAATTAATATGGGAGATTAAGTTAAATGACAATGACAATAGCATACATCAAGTTTCAAGCACAAACAAATAAAATAGAATCAAGAGATTGTACTTCATCACTTCCAGAAGATGTTACACAAGCAATTCCCTTGTCAGGTCAATATGAAGGTAAGGCAACAAACTTGATGGTATTGACAGGTGAGAATCTTGCCATTGATAACTGGCTCAGAAACAACACAGGAAAAGTATCAAAAATATCAGAATCAGAAGCAACAGCTATTGGAAAAGTGATGTCTCCTGTTGGTGTAATAAGAGAATCAACTGAGCCAGAAGGGGAAGTATCCAGATTTATATCAGGGGAATTTGATATTGTTACAGGACAAACTTGGACTCCTCTCACTTATCTTTATCTTCATATTGATATGGTAGATGGTGATGGAAAAGAACCAATAGGAATTAAAAATGATGGTGTGGATTATATGACAGTTACGGTTACTTTCCGAGCAACTGATAATCCAGCATCTCCAGTAATTGAAGCGATCAATGATGAATGGCGGGTTTTGATTAGGGATAATACTAGTGCTATTTATGATGTTGTTTTAATTGTTTTCACAAATGGTGTTGTGGAATTTCAATATAAAACAACTAACAGACCTGCTGTTTGTACTTTAGATGAAGATGATCTTGAATTTATTAACTTAGGTGAAGATGTTTATAAACTTAAAATAGCAAACGAAGCTAAATTTACTGTTTATAGAGTTTTAACTTAATAATTAAAGAAAACAAATGAAAACACGAAATCAATTTCCAAAACTTTTAAATGACTCTCAATGTTGTGTAGGAGTTGAATTGGGAGTATTTAAAGGACAGTTTTCTAAAACAATATTAGATACTTGGAATGGTACTCTTTATTTAGTTGATGTTTGGAGAAAATTACCAGACAATCAATATAGTGATATGTCGAATCAGAAAGATCCTATAGATATATATTCAGAAACTATAAAGAATATTTCTGGATATGAAGATAGAGCTTTTATGTTGAGAATGTCTGGTAATAAAGCAGTAAATCTTTTTCAAGATCAATCATTAGATTTTATTTATATTGATGCCAATCATACTTATGAAGCTGTTAAACAAGATATTGAATTATGGTATCCAAAAATTAAATCTGGTGGTATATTTAGTGGTCATGACTATTTACCAAAACATCTATTTAAATATAGAAATAGTTATAATGTATCAATATACAATAATGATAATTATATAGGGTTATTTGGAGTAAATCCAGCTGTTGATGAGTTTATTGATAAATATAATTTAAATTTACATTTAACTGATGAGTTTTTTGGTACATGGTGGACAATCAAATGAGCATATTGTTTTTTACAGACATTAATTTTGAGTATATGGCCAAATATTTAATTGAATCGTTAAACATTCAAAAAGTAAATACAGAATTATTATATTATACAATCGGATTTGATTCAACAATTGATCAACCAAATCTTATTAAGAAACGATGGGATATTGACAACACTAAACCAAGATTTGAATATTATAAACCAACCTTACTATTAGATGCTTTGGAAAATTATGATAATGTTATATTTTTAGATTCTGATATAATTATAGGAAAACGCTTTAATTTATCTAAATTTAATCATAGTTTTGATTATCCATTAGCATCATATGGTAATTGGGAATTTCCTTGGTCAATCATATATCAAGATGGTGAAAAAATATTAATTAATGAAGAAAGATTAATGAATCGTCTTAGTATTAAGGAAAGATCAATGCCTTATGTATATTCTTGTTTTATGAGTGTTAATAGAAAATGTATTGATTTTTTAAAAGATTGGGAAAGTTTTTGTAGTGATTCTTATTTATTAGAGAATAGAAGTATCTATTATCCATTTCAAGATGAAACATCTTTTAATGTATTATTATGGAAAAGAGAATGTACTAAGAATTATGGTAGAATCTTTTTAAATACATTATATTTTGATCCTTTAGAATTTGTAGAAGAGAATGATAATTTTGAAGGTCGAGTATATTCAGTACCAGAGCAGTATGTTGATAATTCATCAAATGTAATGTTTTATCACGGATTAAAAAATAAAGACGAATTAGAAGAATCATTAAAGTATTTAAAGAACCATAGTTAATGTTGGAGGCGCAACAAATGAGTAAGATTTTGTATATAACACCACATTTATCCACAGGTGGTTTGCCACAGTATCTTTATAAAAAACTTGAAATAGTATCTAAAAATGAAGAAGATGATATATCTTTGATTGAATGGGAAGATCTTGCCCCTATATATAGAGTACAAAAAGATTTAATAAAAGAAATTATAAACAAACCAAATTTTGTATCTTGGGAACAAGGAACTGATGTAGAAAAAAAGATAAAACATATAAAGAATTTTATTAGAGGTTCACATTTTGATATAGTACATTTAGAAGAATTTCCAGAATTCTTTTTACCATTAGAATTAATCAATTATATTTATAAAACTGCGGAAAGATCATATAATATTGTAGAAACATCCCACAATTCAGGATTTCCTATAGAAGATAAACAAGTTTTACCAGATGCATTTATATTTGTTAGTAAATATCAAATTGAAAAATTTAAACAATTTAATATTCCTTCTTATTTAGCAGAATATCCAATTGAGAGAAAAATAAAAACAGATCGAAAAGAAGCATTAAATAAATTAGGTCTTGATCCAGATTATAAACATGTATTAAATGTTGGTTTATTTACACCAGGAAAGAATCAACATTATGCTTTTAATATAGCACATTTTCTTGAAACAGAGAAAATTCAATTTCATTTTATAGGTAATCAAGCAGAAAATTTTAGAAATTACTGGGAACCAATTATGAGATCAAAACCTGATAATTGTATTGTTCACGGTGAAAAATCTAATGTTGATGATTGGTATGATGCTTGTGATTTACTTTTGTTTACATCTACAAGTGAATTGAATCCATTAGTTCCACGTGAAGCTCTTTCATGGTCTTTACCAGTATTAATGAATAATTTAGAAATTTATCAAAATGAATACAATCAATATGTAAATTATTTAACAGGTGATTTATTTAAAGATTCGAATATGGTGAAAAAAGTATTAGGTATTCCTTTTGAAAATGTTGTAGGAGATGAACTACCAGAAATAATACAACCGATAAAAACAAAAGGTCAAAAAGAGGTTTTTAAGAATGTGATTAATAATGTTTATGAAGGAGTAAAGATTCGAAAATATAGTCAATTAAAGACCCAGAAAGATAAACAAATAAAAATTAATTTTAATTTTATTGATGGGCCTTTTGCAGAAGTACTTGGTGGCAATCTTAATATTAGTTATAATATATCATTTTCGGATGATGAAGACAAAATTATACATCAATCTAATTTATTATCAAATCATTATACTTTATGTTATCGCAAATGGTTTACTAATTGGATTATTAAAATAAAATCAGATGATAAATTGATATTTGAACATAAATTTGATCTTAAAGATAAGAGAGTATTAATATCTTTTGAAAGTTCTAGTTTAGGTGATACTCTTGCGTGGATACCATATGTTGAAGAATTTCGATTAAAACATAACTGTAAGATTATTTGTTCGACTTTTTGGAATAATCTTTATCGAAATTCATATCCTGAGATTGAATTTATTAAACCAGGAAACATAACTGATAATATTTATGCAGCTTATAAGTTGGGTTGTTTTAATCCACCAGATGATCAGAAATGGCACCCATTTGATTGGAGAAATATTCCTCTTCAGAAAGTAGCATCTGATATACTTGGATTAGATTATCAAGAGATTAAACCAAAGATAGATATTCCTGAAGAAATTAGTGTGTTAGAAAATAATAATTATGTAAGTATGGGAATACATTCAACTTGTCAATCGAAGTATTGGAATTATCCTGATGGGTGGCAAATATTAGTTAATCATTTAAAATCTATTGAATATGATGTAGTACATATTTCTAAAGAGCGCGGAACTTACATGGGAAATACACCTCCGCGCGACGTTTTAGACAAAACAGGAGAACATTCTATAAAATTAAGAATAAAACAGATACTAAATTCAAAAATGTTTATTGGAGTTAGTTCTGGTCTTTCTTGGTTAGCTTGGGCTTTAAATGTACCAACAATAATGATATCAGGAGTAACAAAAGTATTTAATGAACCAAATAGTATGATTAAATTACATAATGATGATGTATTTTGTAATGGTTGTTTTAATAATAATAACTATATTTTTGATAAAGGTAATTGGAATTGGTGTCCTAACAATCAAGATTTCATTTGTTCTAAATCAATTTCTCCAGAACAAGTTATTGAAAAGATTAATAGTATTCTTTTAGACGGTGTGATAAAATTAGAAGTAGAAACAAATCCAAAATTGGTTATCTTTACAGGGGTTTATAACGGGCAAGATTATATTGATAGATGTATTAAATCAATTAAATCTCAAAATTATCAAAACTTTGATTGTTATGTTTGTGATGATATGTCTGATGATGATACTGTGAAAAATGCTTTATTATCAATTGATGGAGATTCAAGATTTTCAGTAATAAGCAGAAATGAAAAAATGTGGGGACTTCATAACATTTATGATATGATCCACAGGAAAGAAATATTAGATACAGATATTTGTATTGTTGTTGACGGTGATGATTTTCTTCCTGATGAATTTGTATTTGATCGAATAGTTAATGAGTATATAAGTAAGGATACTTGGTTAACTTATGGATCATTCAATCAGATTAAAGATAATAAGCTCATTGATGGGTGGTCAAGAGAAACAGATTCTAATAATATCAGAGAATCAGAATGGGTTGCTACGCATCTTAGGACATTTTATGTTGGTCTTTTTCGGAAAATTAAAAGAGAAGATTTGATAGACATAGACACGGGTGACTTTTATCAGTATTCTGCAGATATGGCCATGATGTTTCCTATGATTGAAATGGCAGGTGATCATGCGCATTATTTAGAATCAATAAATTATACATATAATGATATGAGTCCTATTAATGAATATAAAGTGAATAGTGATTCTCAATTACATTGTGCAGAACGAATACGTTCTAGAAAAAAATATCAAAAACTAGATCAATTGCAGATCTCGCCCGACGTTTTAGAAAACAATATAAACAATAACATTTTAAAAAATTTTGATAAAGACATCTATAAAGAAATATTTGAATTCAATCAGTACACAAATAAAGTAAAGATAAATAATAAGGATACAGTATTAGATTTAGGATGTTCAAAAGGATATTTATATTTTAAATGTCTTTTAGAAAATTTAGATGTTAATTATATTGGAGTTGATGCTAGTGTTTTTAACATTCAAGACTTTACAGAAAACTTATATGATGATTTTAATCCTATTCTCTTAAATTTGGCAGTAGATAATAAGTTAAAAGTTATAGATTTTGATTGTATGTTTCATATAGGATCACACCAAATTATACCCACTATTACTTTTCCAAATTTACTCAATCTAATTAACAAACCTATTGATTTTCTTAAGTTTGATATTGAAGGTTATGAAAAATATATATTTGAAGATTATGAATTGTTTAAGTCTAAAATTAATAAGTTTGCTGGAGAAATTCATTTTAAATCAGATATATTTTTAAAGAAAGACGTTTATTCTTTATTAGAAAAGTTTAAACAAGATCCAGATATTGAATTTACTTTGTTTTCTATAGATATGGTTGATGTAACTGATATGGTATGGAGTATTGAGGATTATTATAATGAAATTATTATTAATGGTAAAATACTTAAATAGGAGATTTTTATGGAGAATCATGGCGTAACAATGGTAGGAAAGCTTATTGTTGAAAAAGTTTCTACATTACCAGCATGGGAAGCTGCTGATGAAGGTAGAGAAATTTATGTCGAAGACGAAAATAAAAGATATTATGGAACCAATGCAGCATGGGTATCACACAAATCAGGAACACTTGAAATAGACACTGGTGAGATTACAGTGCCAACAGGTGGTGGATTGAATGTTGCATTGGGTTCTGTTGCTGGAGATGATTTTACTGTTGATACTGATAAGTTAGTTGTAGAAGGTGATACAGGTAACGTCGGTATTGGGACAGCTAGTCCTGATACACCTCTTGATGTTCATGGAGCCGCAACGGTAACAGGAGTACTTTCAGTAGACGATACGACTGATTCAAGCTCCACGGTGACAGGTAGTATTCACACTGACGGTGGGCTTGGGGTAGCTAAAAAGTCGTTCTTTGGGGATGATGTTAGTTTAGGAGAGACAGTATTATCATCCAGATCAATCACCGTCGCCACCAGTGGTGGATTGAATGTTGCATTGGGTTCTGTTGCTGGAGATGATTTTACTGTTGATACTGATAAGTTAGTTGTAGAAGGTGATACAGGTAACGTCGGTATTGGGACAGCTAGTCCTGATACACCTCT
>Ga0233431_1005939_pt1 | contig 11366 bp, 10 predicted proteins | sample SI_118_April2016_FD_179867 | JGI IMG/M metagenome (GOLD analysis project Ga0233431, IMG submission 179867) | Seawater microbial communities from Saanich Inlet, British Columbia, Canada - SI_118_April2016_200_MG | ecosystem: Environmental > Aquatic > Marine > Inlet | place: Canada: British...
TTTTGGCCGCGAATCGGGGGTCGGAAAGCTTGACCACTTCCCCCATGCGAAATTCTTCCATGAGGTCTTTGGACATTAGGAATGGCGGCAGCTCATACAACAGGGGGAATTGCAGGCGTGCCTGTTCGGAAGAGCGAAGGTTAACCGACAACCCCCCGTATTTTTTGTCCGGTTTTACAACGATCGGGTCGGGGGCCCCGTGCCAGCCCACATATTCGTCGGGCTGAAAGACCATGTCCTCATTTTTGTCTTCGAAAGCCCCCACCATATAGGTTCCCGGAAGCGCAAAGAACTGGAACGGTCCCGGCTTGAACATGACCGTGGAATTGACGATGGTATTGTCGTGAACGTCCTCCATGTTTACTTTGACCAGGAGAACCTGTATCGGTTTGTGGTGCGAGGAATCGCTTTGGACCGTGCCCGAGACGGTACCGTATCGGTCTTGCCTGTCGAGGTCTTTGTGAAGCTCATACAGCGAGCAACCGCTCAACAACCAAGCGGTCGCAGCCCAGACGAAAAATTTGCAAAGGAAGGGTTTCATCGATGAACTCCTCTTTTTTCGCATGCTTCCATTATGGGACCATCGCGTATTGGCCAAAATATTAGCATAACGCTGTATAAGTATCAAACCACATCTTTTCTTGATGTTAGCGGCTTTTTAATTTTCTCCCGGGTGAAATTCCTGTATGCTCGATTTTCAAAGCAGCCGGGAAGAGGGATTCGTTATGGAAAAAATCCGCATGGGTGTCAGTGCTTGTCTTCTGGGGGAGTCGGTGCGGTACGACGGCGGGCATGCCCGAGACCGGTATGTAACGGATACACTGGGACGATATATGGATTTCGTTCCGGTTTGTCCCGAAATGGAGGCCGGGTTGGGGGTGCCGCGTGAGCCGATTCGCCTAGAGGGAGACCCGGGCGCGCCCCGCGTGATCACCATTAACACCCGAAAAGACCTTACGGACACCATGACCACCTGGGCAGAGCGCAGGGTCAGGGAACTGGAAAAGGAAAACTTATGCGGTTTTATTTTTGAAAGCAAATCCCCCAGCAGCGGCATGGAACGTGTGAAAGTCTACACGGAAAAAGGAACGCCGGTCAAAAAAGGGGTGGGTATTTTTGCCAAAGCCTTTATGGAGCACTTCCCGCTGATTCCCGTTGAAGAAGATGGGAGGCTTCATGACCCCCATCTGCGGAAAAATTTCATTGAACGGATTTTTACCCTGAACCGGGGGCCTTTTTCTGCCAAAGTTCGTCGTCCTTTACCGTGATATGTCTCACAAGATATGAAGCCATTTGTCACGCCTGTTGTTTGAAATCTCCTCATTTATAAGGCTGGGCGCTTTTTCTTTACGGGGTTCTTCTCACGACCTCCCTCGCCAATCCACACTTTCAAGAAACTGCTTTATAAGTTGTACCGCGCCGCTGGGGATAGTGACGGTTGTTTCCGGTGCCGGGTCGGCATTCTTGAACACACGAATCTTCAGATCGGCCATAATGCTCTCCTTAACTCTGTCATCGGATCGTTATTGTTATTGCGGATGATAATATGAGACGGTGAATGGTTCAAGTTTTTTTGGCCGGGTGTAAATGGGGTATCGGATCGGCCCATCAGGAGATGATAAAACGACTTATACACACGTTTCAAATTGAATACCTGCCTTGGCTCTACCCGGACTATTCGCCGGAGCGCTTCATATTTTAAAGTGGCTGTATTATGGATTGGTTTCTTCTTTTCTGGCGGTTCTGGAGTCTTTACGGAGGAGGGGACAATTCCGTTCAGAAACCTGAGATACCTGCGGAGATCCCCGTGGTCGACGTCCCCCAGGACGATAACGGAATACGGAGGCAGGTTTCAAGTGTCATTGAGGCAGAAGGCTGCCAGAGGTATTGTTCTGTGGGATGGAAATTGCTTGACGGAAGTATAATATAGGCAAATTTCCGTTACGAAACAACCGTCAACCGGGGAGGTGACTACAAGATGTAGGATTCATTTCCTACGGCTTCTATCATGGTTTCCATGCTGCACTAAAAACATGGTCATAACCATCATTTTTTTATAAAAATTATCAGTCCCTTCCAATCCTTGTTGCAAAGATAAAGCCATTTGAGGTATAATGTGGGCCACAGTGTCAATGCGATACACAAAGAATCACATCGTAATTTTGACATAATCAAAGCTTCAGATTGTCCTATCAACTCCAAATTATGAAGGGTACATATGCAGGCGAATAGTGAAGGGGAGAGCAAGACGCCATAGTGGCGGATCGCAAAAACGAATCAAGAAAAGTGAGGAGGAATAGATTATGTACAAGAAAATTGCTCTGGTTGTTGTATCCATCCTATTTCTGGTGGTGTTTTCGATTCCTGTCAATGCAGAGGAACCCAAGATCGAGGATTACATATTCATATGGCATGCGGCAAAAGCAGGAGATGTGGCCATGGATATCGAGAAGACCCGGGAGAAATTGCAGGTGGTTTTGAAAAGCCCCGGAGGTGCGCTTGCCCGAATATCAGCCACGCCTTCACAGGCCGAAGTGATTGGTGCGGTGTTGAAGAAAACCAACGAATACTATGACAAACAGTCAAAAAGCCAGGATTCAAAGTCCGAGGACATGGCTCCTGCGGGAGACTACAAGGTTTACTTCTCATCTTCCAGGGGAAGAAACTTCAAGGTCAGAGTTAGTGGTCCCAAGGCTTTTGGCGGCGCGGCGCTTATGGGGCAAGAAGAAGCCATGACCATGTCAGGGTTCTTGCTTCAGGCCAAAAAGTATGCGGCATTGGTCAACAAGAAGATCAACCCCTGAGTCCGGTGGCTTGCGGGTCTACGTCCCACGAGCGTTTTATTCCCCACTGCCCTTAAGCACTAGATAGAGGAGGCCCGTGGTTTTCTGAGAGCCTTGATTCTTGCTCTCAGAGGATTCAAGGGTACCCGTTCTATAATTTCCCCAAACCTTTCACCTTGAACGGAAAAGCGCTTGAAGTGCGCCAGACAGTGACTCAGCATCTTCAGGATTTCGCAAAGCTGCCAGATGTATTGTTTCGTTCTGTTGGGTATATAAACATGAATTGGAGGGTGCTTTAAATCATGCAGGGAGGTGAAATCGAGCTAATATGGCACCTTTTCGCTGTCTGAGATACGTTGGAGCTATTGCAGGTTTCCCCAAAAATATGGGAACCACAATATGTGGTATGACCGCCCAATATTGAAAAAACGTTGTTGTCGGGTTTGAAAACCGCTTAGTGAGCCCAGGGCTTACTCTCCCACAACGGAAGGCTGTCAGAGGTATTCTTCTGCGGGATGGAAATTCCTTGAAAGAACTATGATATAGAGAAGTCTTCGATGGCTTAGTGAAGGTTCAATACCGTGTAAAAGGTGATGATCCTTCATTTTGTTTCAGGATATAGATCGAACTCAGGATATAATTTCTTTGCACAGTCCGGGCAAATGCCATGGCTGAATTTGGCTTCGGAGTGAGCTCCTATGTAAGATTCTATTTGACTCCAATACCCTTTGTCATCCCGGATTTGTTTGCAGTGAGAGCAAATTGGAAGAATTCCCTGGAGTTTTTTAATCTCATCCAGGGCTTTTTGAAGCTCTTCGATCAGTTTCTCCCGTTCCATTTCCGCTGCCTTTTTTTCAGTTACATCCCGGATTACGGCAAGGAGGCATTCCTGATTATCATAGAAGATTAATGCTCCCCTGGCATCCGTAAAAAAGTGACTGCCGTCCTTGCGCACATCCATGGTTTCACCGGAGAAACTTCCTTTCTCCCGGACTTCCACGAAAAATCGTTCAAAGACGTGATAATACTCAGGGTGAACAAGATTGGAGATATGCATGCCTATCAATTCTTTTTCAGAATATCGGTAAATCTCGCAACAGGACGGATTTACGAATAAAAGAAAACCGTTTGTGTCGGCGATAATTATTGCCTCACTGATGGTGTTAACCACCCGCCGATACCGTTCCTCGGCTTCCAACAGGCTTCTAGTTCGTTCTTTAATCTTGTCTTCCAGTTTAGATTGCCAGTTTTCCTGCTCCTTCTGGTAATTCCAGATGTCGTCCGCCATGTTTTCCATGCTGCGGGATAATGTGCCGAGCTCGTCACCGGTTTTAACGGGGATTTTTTCAATTCGCCGCCTTTGGGCCACTTTGACGGCAGCATCCTTCAACAGGGTTACCGGCTGGATCACGAATCTTTGGATGATGAAAAAAATCAAAAATAGGCTGAGGGCGGTACAAATAAGGCCGGCAACAATGGTCACATTTCGAATGGCTTTCACCGGAGCGAAAAGCTCTTTGGTGGAAATCGCATAAATGATCGTCCATTTCCATGGAGCGAAATAGTAACCGATGTAGATTTCCTCTGCATGATCAAAGGTATGCAGCCCCCGTACGAACTCCCCTTTCTTTTTGATAATATCATTTGCAGTTTCGGCCCAATACATATCACCATGGTTTTTCTCCCCACGGCTGGAAAAAACTATCTCGCCGGGTTTGCCGATAACGAATATATGACCGGTCTTAAAGAGGTCGATCTTTTTAGTGGCCTCCAGTGCATACTGTTGGTATTCCTGTACAAAGGAGTCCACGTGAGACAGGCCGTGTTTTTCAAGGGTTTGGCTTAAATCGGACACGGTATCCTGAACATAGTGTTTGAGTTCGGTTTCAATCAACTGGTACATGGCGTTCTGGATCCCCTTAGTGGCCGTAATAACGGCCCAGGTCCCCACAAAAAATATGGTCAGGGCGACCAGGGGTAATAACGCCATGCTGATTTTGGTTTGAAGACGCATGATGCTTTCTTATCCTTAATGATAACAATTTTCACCGGCGAGTTTGAGCACATCCGGGGGAATGACGATTCTGTGTTTGACGGCCGTTGTCAGATTAACTCCCATATCAAAGTCAGCAGGCGGCAGAGGGGGGATTTTTCCGGGATCATGACCTTTTATGATAGAATCAGCGATTCGGGCGACTTCCCGGCCACTCCCTTCAATACTTGGAGTGAGATGCAACAGGGCGCCTAGCCGTACTGCATGATCTGTCGTTCCCATGATAATTGGTTTTTCCGATTTTTCCAGCAGCAATTGGGTGTATTCGGGAAGCTCACCCAGGGGTCCCGACGGTTCCCACCAGAAATCAATTTTATCGTCCAAACGCTCTATCCCTTTTGCCACCTCCCGAAGCATTTCGGGCAATCCTTCAGGCACTTTTTTGTAGAGTATTTGAAAAGGAACAAAAACGATGTCGTTCCGATAGGCCGCAGCTGACTGTAATCCCTTGATATCCCCAACGGACGAAGGATAGGACGAGTGAATGAATCCGACTCGAACGGGCTTTTCAAATGAATTGCCGATTAATCTCATAACCAAGTTGATCCGGGTTTCCCGTTCTATCATATGGACCCTTCCGGTGATGTTTGTTTTTGTGGGGTCTCCAATTTTTTGGATGATCCCCGCTCCAACGGGATCCGATACGGTCATGAAAACCACCGGAATCCGGGTTCCATTCAACACCTGCACGGCAGCCTGGGTGGCCAAAGTAGCGTTTGTGACGACGACATCCGGGCGCTTTTTCTCAACTGCCTCTTTTAGCAAGTGGATAGCTCTCGATTTATCTCCGTTGGCCTGCAACAAAACAAGATCTAAGTTTTTGCCCACTTGATATCCCAAGGCTTCCAGTTCGCTGATGAACCATTTGCTGTGCTCCAGCACCACCGGGACTGGCATGGTTTCCAAAAGGACGATCCGCGCGGATTCGGATGACTGGGTGTAGCCCTTTGCACCTGGCAGCATGATAAAGGCAATCAATAGCAATAAGATGTTAACGGCTTTTGTGGGTTTTATCATAACCAGGTCTTTTCCTTTCGACACCAATATAAGGTAGAGGATTGCCCATACATTTCATAGGAACTTTTGAAATGGAATCAATTCTGACCAAATAATCCCTGATCCATCCATTTGGGCCGCTGAAAAGCATTTCTTAACGTCCTTTGACCCAGAGATAACGCGCATGATACTCCCGTAGCATGGCGGTCTGAATTTCGCAAGGCTGCCAGAACAATTCTTCACGCTTTATCTGGGAATAGCTGGTATCTGGAAACAAAGCCGTTTGGATGACGGTCAATATGTTGTGGTCAGCTTTTTCATCGTCAACCTGTTATAGATTGAGATTCTCCCCAAAAAAACAGTGTCTCTGAAGTGTTGATGTTCCCTTACATATCTGAAAGTGCCCTCAGATTCCTGAATTCTAATCGGAAGATCCTACCACCACAACATATGGTGGTCAATCCATTTTCCGCCTATCCGGCTGTAGGAAAAACGTACGTGCATCATCTTTCACACCAGCGCCGACCACAATCGTGCTACACTGCCAGATCAATCTTACACCATTTGCCTTTAATATTTTTGCCCAAAATACTTGTTTGATTACCCCAGAACCTTCTTCAAAACACTTTCAAGATCGGCCTTTTGATAAGGCTTGGCCATGGCACCTCGGAAACCGTGTTCCTCATAATTGGCCAACACCGGGTCATTGAAATAGCCGCTGCACACGATGGCCTTTACATCCGGATCAATCTTGATCAGTTCCTTGATGGTTTGGGCTCCCCCCATTCCGCCCTTGATGGTCAAATCCAGAACAACAGCATCAAAGGGCTCTTCAGAATCCATGCGCTTTTTGTAAGTTTCAATGGCTTCATCCCCGTCCGCTACGGTCTCCACTTCATGCCCCAGCCGCTCCAACATCATCTGAGCCAGGTTTCTCAGCATTTCCTCATCGTCCATGACCAGGATTCTTTTGATGGTTGTTTGATCACTGCTGGTTGAGGGCGTGATATCTTCACGCTCCTGCTTTACGGTTTCCGGCTCTCCTTTTTCCTCCGCAGCGGGTAGATAGATGGTTACGGTCGTTCCCACGCCGGTTGTGGAATTTACCATGATATGACCACCATGTTTTTGAACAACCGCATAAGCGGTGGTCAGGCCCAGTCCCATTCCCTTTTGGGCCCCTCGTTCTTTTGTAGAAAAATATGGGTCAAAGACTTTATCCATGTGTTCTTCTGAAATACCCGGCCCCTCATCTTTGATGGAAATCCTCACATACCTCCCTTCGTTGAGAGGCAATGCAGGGTCTTTCACTTTGTTGTCGATGATCCGGTTTTCCGCCTGAACCGTAATGGCTCCGCCATGGGGCATGGCCTCCACGGCGTTTTTAAGTACATTGGTTACGGCGTCTTGGATCTGTTTTGAATCATATTCCACGAACCAAAGATCATCCTGGATAGAAATGATATACTCGAGGTTCTCATTGGCCTGGACCTGTTTCGGGATTTCCTTGAGCAGACTCTCCATAGTGCCCAATTCTTTTCTGGGATGGCCTCCCTCAGAAAGGGTCAGAAATTGTTGGGTCAAATCCCTTGCTTTGTAGGATGCCTGTTCAATTTCATGGAGGAGTTCTGCCATGGCTGAATGGGGCTCAGCTTCCTCCTGGACCATGGAGAGGTTCCCCATGATAACGGCGAGGAGATTGTTGTAATCATGGGCAATGCCGGCTGACAATGTACCGACGGCTTCCATTTTCTGGGATTGTTGGAGCTGGGTTTCCATTTGCTTCCTTTCAGTGATATCCTGGAGCGTAGCAAATACCTTAGCCGATTTTCCTACCTCGCGCTCTATGACTCCCAGAGTGCGGACATATAAAATTTTACCATCCTTACGAACGAGCCGGTATTCATTTGGAGTAAGCTCAGCTTTACCGGATGCGGTGCAATCATTAAGCCATTGGGTTACGCGTTTCAGATCATCAGGATGGTGGATTTCTTCGTTTACTCTGGCATAATCAATTTTTTCAGATTTATCGTATTGCAACAGATCAAACAACGCATCAGACCAGGTAACCTCACCGGTTTCAACATCCCAGGTAAAATCACCCATATTCGCAATGTGCTGCGCTACAATCAATCTTTTTTCACTCTTCAAAAGCGCCTCCTCAGCTCTCTTACGTTCCGTGACATCTTCTATGGTCGATACCATGCCATCGAAATTACCTTCGCTATCAAAAAGGGGTGCCCCATTGATGGAAAGAAGCGCCCTTTTCCCGTTCGGCCAAACAATAGCGTGTTCAATACCAAAAACAGGCGACTTTTTGCTTTTGACTAACTGAAAAGGCAGTTGGTCTTCGGGGTATTCATTCCCTTTGGAGTCTGTGATCTGCCAAGCGGGGTCATCGTATCGTCGATTGTAAATATCTGAGCGTTTCAAACCAAGGATCTCTTCAGCACGGAAATTGGCCAGCGAAAGCTGCCCTTCCCGGTCAACCACACTGATGCCCACGGGACTGGTTTCCATTAGCTGCTTCAGAAATTCTCGTTCCCTCAAGATAGCCTGTTCAGCCCGTTTGCGCTCAGTAATTTCAGTAATACCTTCAAGTACGCTCACCACATTCCCAGCATTATCCGTAACAGGTTGGGATATAATGCGATACCATTTCTCTGTTGTTGGATTATATCTTTCAATGGTATTAGACTTACCGGTTTGAAAACATTGAAATGTGGAACAAGGATCACATGGTTCTTCAGATGATTCATAGAACTTATGGCAGGCTTGACCAATTGGTTTTTCACCGGGAAACATATCACGGATTTTATCATTCACCCAATTAATCGTATGATCGGGGTTAATTATTGAAAGCCCAGTTTCAACAGATGATAGTATCCTTTCGACCTGATTGCGATCTTCCTTTAGTTTGCTAACTTCTTTTTCAAGCTCGTTTATTCGTGTTTTCAGCTCTTCTAAAGATCGCCTTTTACTCATTCTTGCACCTCAGGTATGACAAAATACGTTCAAGGACTATGGGAGCGCCCGGTCCTGGAAGGGGTTTTTTCGGGGTCTTTTTTTCAGGCATGGTGGTCTCCATCTAGGCGGCCATTCAGATGGGAGACTGCGATCTTGATCCAGGCGTAGATAAAATGAGGAACTGCGCAAGGTCAACCGAAAGAAGGCAACCTCCCAATAGGTTCACATTGAAATGTAATATGTCAATCAGCAGGTTGATTGTAAAGAAGAAAATTACTATTTATTGAAGGAGATGATTTCTGAGGGTGACTTTACGGGGATCTGAACATTGTGACATGGTTGTGGGCGGTCTATCTTGCGAATTTTTTTGCCGAGACCCTGATACCATATGTTGTGGCCGCTTTACAGCCGTCAAACCTGCAATAGATTGAGAATATTGCCACGGACTCAATTCTCCAAATACGTTGGAAGTATCCGAGCTCATAGCATCTCCGTTCAGTCGCGAGAGGCACAGCGGACCGCCTGCTGGACCGATTGTTGGGCAACCCCTTTGCGCCAAATATACACCCACCGACAGGGTATCCTGCGTCAGCCAGCTTTGATTTACCCTAATCTATCTCAACGAAAAGCGGGTGGCCGCAAGTTTTGAACCTAACCGGAGGCCTAACGCCTATTAGGTTGCGGAATCAGTGCATGCCGCTGTCCATCTCTTCCATGATGAGCATCTGGCCCATCTGGGTTATCCCCGCTGCCTTCATGCGCGCCTTGAGATCCGGCGAGTCCATGAAGGCCTGCACCTGCTCGGCGCTCTTCTGCACGGAGAGCACAGTCACGGTGTTGGGAGCATCCAAGTTGCGGAATACCTGAAACGAGATCTCGCCAGCTGCCTTGCGTTGTTCGATGCTCGCGTCATACCCTTCCTTCCATCTCTCGTAATTCTCGACTTTGAATCCAACATGCAGATGTGTGACCATTAGATGTACCTCCTCTTACTTTTCTTTTTCATATGGATTTGTGGAAGCGATACGGGTAACTTCATCGGAATCAATTATTCGTTGCTCATCACCCCCCCCTCCGGTATCGCTGACTACCCCCATTTCGTCAACCTATTATTTTACCATATTATTCGACTTGCCCTACAATATAATGAATTATCCGCACAGCCTCACTTTAACTCATTTCTTACACCAAAACCCAAAATATCGTAAAGCTCAATAAAACTATGATATCATAAAATCAGAGGGTTGGAGGGACGGCCAGATTGATTCCATCTCTCAGGGCCGGTCGCTCTCGGTATAAATTGAGATTATTCCCAAAATCAAAACAACCCAAACATGAAACCTGCCACCACCCATTTCATGCAAGGCTGCCAAATGTATTGTTGACAATTCAACCCCCCAAAAGCTCCCGTAAATTCTGCTGTTCAGACAGCCACATCCACGACCCTCACAAGCAAAAGACCAAGCATCTTACCAAATGGTCACCTATTTCCTCTTGCGTGGCTTGACACTAACATAGATGCCTCGTTTGGTTGTTTTTATCTGTCCTCTTTTCTTTGCTCTGTTGACAGTAGCCCAGACCTGGTTTTTGTTAAAACCTGTTTTTTCCATGATATAATTTGTATCAACGCCTTTTGGTTTGGACTTGATGAGGTTCAGGATGGTGCTGGCGATGGTAACTTTTTTTGTTTGATCGGCGGGTTTGGGGGGTTCTTCTGCTTTTTCAATGGGCTTTTGAACGACAGATTTTTGTTGTTCTGGCTCTGCTTTCTCCTGGGCCGGTTGTTCAGATGCTTCAACTGGCTTTTGAATGGCACTTCTCAAGAGAGCATCTTCCTTTTCTTTGAGTTTTTGTAACGCTTCGAAAGTATCGGCGAGACAGCTTTCAATCTGTTTTGATGTCATGGCTTCATGCTTTACCCGGGCGGCTAATATTTCCGCTGCCATTTCTGTCAAGGTCTTGTCCATCTTTCTCCCCCCTTTGCTTTTTGTTTTATTTTTCTTTTCTTAAAACAGGCTTCTATGCCTTGTTCAAAAGACCCTTTCAAATTATTCCGCTACAAGAAGAGGTTGCCGCCCGAAGTCAAGGTTGCCCATAAGTATTGCCCTATTCAATTTATTGAATTCGCTCCTTTAACACTTTGCTCGGTGTGAATTTAACAGCTTTGGACGCCGGGATCTGTATTTTTTCTCCTGTACTCGGGTTTCGACCTTCGCGGGCTGCGCGGTCGACCACTTTGAAACTCCCAAACCCGATGAGGGAAACTGAATCTCCTTTTTCAAGGGCTGAGGCGATTGCTTCGATGACTGTTTTCTGTGCCTGCCCTGCGGCTTCCCTGCTGATGCCTGTTTTTTCAGAAACCAATTTCACTAAATCTTGTTTATTCATTTCCTTCCTCCTTTAAATAGTGTTGTTGGAATTAAAGATATTGAGAATGTACAAATATGGTAAATATTCGGCTTGCTCGTTCCTGGGTCAATTTTTCAACAAAACTCGAAATTTCTTAGCAAGAGGATACACCCAGATATCTTTAATGGGAACACTTATTTTACCGGGTGGTCCAAGTT
>Ga0233431_1005940_pt1 | contig 11365 bp, 12 predicted proteins | sample SI_118_April2016_FD_179867 | JGI IMG/M metagenome (GOLD analysis project Ga0233431, IMG submission 179867) | Seawater microbial communities from Saanich Inlet, British Columbia, Canada - SI_118_April2016_200_MG | ecosystem: Environmental > Aquatic > Marine > Inlet | place: Canada: British...
ATCCCATTCAGGTATATGGAATCCGATATGTACAATCTGGTCCCGGCGGTGGGTGAAATTAACGGTTTGCGGTCGAATTACAGCTTTGCTATGATCCCTGGTGAGAAAAGGGCTTTTGGAAAATGTGACATGGAGATTGAAAACAGGAAAGCTGAACCGCCACCGGATAAGAGAGGGAATATTGCCAGAACATACTTTTATATGGATTGGGCTTATCCTGGACGCGGGATTATCTCGAAGAAGAATAGGAAATTATTTCAGGCTTGGGATAAGGAGGACCCGGTTGATGCTTGGGAATGTCAGAGAGGCAGGATGATTGAAGGTATTCAGGGGAATGAGAATCCGTTTGTGAAGACGGCATGCGGTACGGCAGAAATGTGGTAGACAGATTTCACTTATGGCGAATACTGTAGCCGAGAGGCCGGAATCCGAAAATGCCTTTTTGCATTCATTCAGTAGCTTAGGGCTCTTTGAACTGACACGGGGGCTGTTTTGGTCAAAAGATGTAAAATTAAGCTATTAGTCCAAGTTTTTTCAACATTTTACGCGTTGACGCCTCAGCCCGACCTACAATCTTTGCGGTTTTAGGTACACTTCTATCAGCTTCTTTTTCATAAACAAATTGATAGTACATTTTTTTCACTTCATCAAATTTTTTCCCAGAAAAAACTTCTTGAATAGCAGGCATTTGTTTCCGCTTTATCGACAAATTTTCAATATGCTCAGGCTTGATTTCTTTGGATTCTGCTAAAAATGCCCTTTTTAAGGCCCTGGACAGAACATTTTCCATTTCCCTGAAATTACCGGGCCAGCTATGACTTTTGAGTACTTTTTTCGCTTTCCCAGATAGGCCAATATCTTCTTCGATTCCCAATTTCGGCTTCAGCTGGTCTAACTGAAAATTCGCAATTCGAGGAATTGAATCTTTCATATCCTTTATTGACGGCAGTCGAACAATACCACGGCTGATTCGATAATAGAGATCTTCTCTAAATTCATTTTCCTTGTCCATGCCCTCTAAATCATCATTTGAGGCGAAAATCAGCTTACAATTAAATTTGCGTGTAAAATCCTCCCCCACTACTTGTACTTCCCTTTCTTGAATTACTCTCAACAATTTCGATTGGAGCCCAGGGTCTAGAGAGTTAATTTCATCCAGAAACAGAGTGCCACCAATTTCCTTCAACTGATCATCGGTCGGATCTTCCTTTAAACTTTTGCCCTTCATCCTAAAACCGATTCTCTTTCCATATAAGAAGTAGCCACTCTTCTCTTTCTTGTTTTCGCAGGCCGTCAGAAATGCCCCCAAACGTGTGGTAGCATGGGTGGCGGCTCCACTTATGATCCCAAAGACTTCTGAATTAAAAAGGCTTTCCGTGAAGCCTCCACAATTGACTGCCCAAAAATTGTTGCCCCTTCGTTTGCTGAACGAATGAATAATACGGGCAATTAACTCCTTGCCGGTACCAGTCTCCCCCAATATCAAAACCGGCTCATCATTGCCAGCATAGAAAATTGCATCTAAGAAACTATCCATCAGCCTAATATCACCACCGAAGATCTTTATACCCGCTTCATGTATGAGTGGTACGGAATTCGAAATGAATTCTGTCAGCCCTTTAGTGATTAATTCAGTGTGCCATTTAGCATATTCTTCCCAAGACTTTGACTCTAGTTCAATATTCGGCATAATCTTGATTAACTTCTTGAAAGTACGGTGAACATTTAATGTATCCTTGTTGTTTAAATAGACAAACAGTAGTTCGCTGAGGAATTCATCAAGCTGATAGATTAAATTTTCAGACCCATCCTTTTCAATTCTGCCGATTTGCTTTTTCAAATAGCGAATAAACTCCTTGGCGTAGTCCTCCCTTTCTTTTGAATCTATGGTTTTGCTGATAATGTAGTTTAGACAGAACCAGTATATGCGGGCGGCATGAAATGGGTTTGATACGAAGTATGCACCTACCTCTCCACCATCCATGAAGAAATCTCTCAGATCGAAATTGTTGATATCATATCCTTTTAGTTCTTCAAGAAGTTCCTTGGCTTTTTGAGTGCTAAGTTTTTCTTTGTTCATTTGATTGATAAGGGAGTTGATTCTTTCATTTTCAGTATCTGGGATTATGCTTCCCATCGCTTGCCTCCATCTAAAATGTGCATCCTTTTCGATCTTTCGTTTGATAATCCGATACCCGAACAAATTTTGTCAACATAAAAGATCAATTTTGACTGCATAAATCGCTCAGTTTTGATTTTTTATTGAAAATTATATATTTATATCCAATGATTTCAATGCCTTGCATTGGCACAAAAATTGCCTTTAATCAACGATATTTGAAAGGTCAAGTCACATGAAAGGACACAAGCTATGGCAGAATGTGCAAAGCCTATCGCAAGAGAAAAGTTAAAAAAAGGGTTCCTGATGACGCTGCCCACAGGGGTTTACATAATCAGCGGGGTTTTGAACGCCAATTTAAAGCCGGTTTATGCTGAGCACGTATCGCCTCGGAAGCAGCGCGATGAGCAATGGCAAGAAATCGTCAGGGTGAGTGTTAACCAACGGCTCTGTGAGATTTTTGAGATCAAGGAGCTCGCCGATACCGAAATTGAGGCACGTGTGGAAGCGTGGAGAAGAGGAGATGCCAGATGAATTCAAGAAATGAGTTGATGATAAAAAAGGAGGCTCTTTTCGATTTGATGCCCATCCACAATCAAACGGCGTTTGTATGCGATAACATTGCACTTTTAAAACGGGAAGGGCTTTATGAAACGGCACTGTTGCGTGCGTATACTGGTACTAAACTTAACTTTTCGCGCTGGAGTCGAAGGGTCGTTGAATACCTTTTCGTGATAGCCGACCGCCAAAATCTTATTGATGCGGGCGATCCTATCCCAAATGAGAAAACTTTTGTCCTCTACAGGGGCGTGGCCGGTGTAGGCCGTAAGAGGCGGGTTAACGGAATTTCGTGGACATCTTCTATGGATACCGCAGTTTGGTTCGCAGGAAGGAATTCAAGATTATTTTTCCTGCCTGACCCCGCCGTCTTCACTGTGACAGTTTCAATCGAATCGGTGCTGGCCTACTACAATGGCCGAGACGAGGCGGAATTTTTGCTGCAACTGCCCTTGCCTGTTAAGCCGAAACGAGTGGTGAAGCTATGAAATGGGACTCAATAGGGGCTTTGCGAGGTTATTTGATCCACAGCAAGAATTGGGAGCAGCGATACTGATGAGTTCTGAAAAAATGGAAGAAATTGAATAAGTGGAGCGCGGCAAACATGTCATCACAAACAAATCAATATGAACGACTTTTTCAAAACGAGATGAAATCCACGTTACCTTTTTGTTGTCCGTGTTAGGGCTATCCGGACAATCCTAACTGTAAAAGTCCCATGTAAATCAGATATTTGAGCTGTAAAGTTAGGTTGGAGATAATTTCAGCAAGGCTTTTTTTAAGGAGGTTGCAATGGGTACTGAAAATAACACTACCATTGAAGTAATAAAATTTCATAACGGGGTGCCTCTACTTCCCGATGCAGAGAAAACAAAGAAGGAAATATTCACCATTCTTGGCCCTGAAGATAAAAGTATGTCAAAAGATGAAAAAATTGCAGCGGTTTGCAAAATCATCTCTAATCGTCTCCGCAAATTCGGAAACTTTGGACTTTTAAAAAAAGGAGCAGAAAAGACAAATGCCGATTTTGGATTTAGTTTGAAGACCGGAGAGGCGTATACAATTAATAAAGAAAACGCACTGTTAGCAGCGTTTATATATGAAAATTTTGGCATAAGCTCGGCCTCGTCAACCTACAAATATGTGATTCAAGCATGGAAACATGCGTGTTTTATGGGACAAGAACTGCTCACAGCTATTTTTGCTCATTATGACACTGAAAGGGGTGTCCTGCATTTTCCTAACGACAACCGCCAAACGATTGTATGTGAAAAGGACGGCATCAAATTGGTTCCCAACGGCAGCAGCGGTGTCCGCATCAATCTGCATCTTTTTGCCGCATTTGTTTACCTTGGGCAAAATGTCGGCACTGAACCTGTTATAGAGAAATTCCTTTTTCATAATTTGAACTGCTCGGAGGAACAGAACCAATTTTTGAATGCGAAAGAGGCTGCCTTTATTTTGGAGATTTTTTTCTACATGATTCCGTTCGCAAACGCCATGGAAACTCGCCCACTTCTGGTAATTCATGGACAGAAAGGGAGCGGGAAGTCGAGTCTTTTAAAGCTCATGGGGAAAGCGCTTTTTGGTCCAGAATGGAACCTCAGCCTAATACCGAGGTCACGTAGGGACCTTGAAACGGAATTCGCCAACAATATTCTCTGTTGTTTCGACAACGTAGACCGAAAAATCCAAAAATCTCAAAGGGACGCTTTTGCCGCAATAACAACTGGGTGCGGATACCGTTCGAGACAGTTGTACACCGACAGCACGCAAAAAAGCTACAACCCACGCCCCCTTATAGCAATTACAACACGCGATCCCGCATTCAGTGCTGAAGACGATGACATTCTGGACAGGGCGCTGATCATCAGGCTGAAATCTCTGACTGATGTGATTCCCGAAAACGAATTGGTCGCCGCAGTTATAAAAAACAGAGATGAAATCCTGACCGAAATGGTCAACAAAATGCCAAAACTAATCGCCGCGCTCAAAGACGATGCCACCATCGATAACAATCGGTCTTTCCGAATGGCGGATTTTTCAACCTTTGCCTACAAAGCCGCTTTTCCCATCTTCAGGGGGAGATTGAATGACACTGAGGTAGCTGAACTTCTGAACAAAGTGTTCGAAAAACTGATCGCCTCCCAAAAGGCGTATGTTTTGACGAGCCCTTTACATTACGCGATTGACCTATTCGTTCAGAATGCGAAAGTCTTTCCAGTGACAAAGCAAACTCGTGAGCTTTATACGGAACTGCTTAAGATTGATAAAAAATTCAGCCTCGGCTTCAAGAAGATCTGTAAGAGCCTCATCGCCTTTGGCAAGCTAATGTCGACCAATGAAAGTATATTCGCTGATCGTTACGGATATTCAAAGAAACGTGGCACTGGCAATAAAATGCAACACACTTTTAATGGTATGAAAAAGGATGATCTGGAAATTTAGCCGAGAAACCATCCGCGGATTGTAGCGCCGGAGGCCTCAGCTCCTTTCGGTGTCCCTGAGAAAGCCAATTCCTGCGCTTAAGCGGAAGTGTAACCGGCATGGCAATAACTAACTGGTGAAATTCCAGTCGCGGACCTGTACGTACGGCTCTGTGGACAGACGGGAGCTTTCCAGTCCTCCTTATTCTATAAAAAATCAAATTTGACCTAATCAAACGATCGTTTTTGATCGGTTTATGTGAAATGTGTTTTGCATTTTTAATAATTCTAGTTAGTTACAGTCTGGCACGAAGAATGCTTTAACAATAGATATTTGAAAGTCCCAAAATCCAAGATGGAGGTATGATTATGAATATGTGGGAACCGCTAGAAATCATCGTCAATAAAAAGATCAAAAACGACCCAACAGCAAAAGAGATAAGAAAAGGATGCTCGGGGGTCCCTGCCAGGGAAGTCGATAATGGCCTTCGAAAGACAATCGTGGGTGCTTCAAGAATTCTGCGCGATGTCAAAAAACGTAACCTGAACTGTGGGGAGTCTCCTTCGGAGGACTCCCTGGTCAATTAAGCGGACGATGAGGAGGAATTCAGCAATGACAAAAAACAATCTCTTTACCATAGGTTTCACCAAGAAATCTGCGGAAACATTTTTCGGGAAGCTTGAAAAAGCCGGCGTTCAAAAGGTAATCGATGTTCGCTTGAACAACGCTTCACAGCTTGCGGGCTTTTCCAAAAAAAATGACCTGATCTATTTCCTGAAGACGATATGCGGCTGTGGCTACAGACATGAAAATCTGCTTGCACCAACGAAGCTGATATTGGAGGCCTATAAGAAGAAAATGATCGGGTGGACAGAGTACACAAACCAGTTTAACGATTTGCTACGGGTAAGAAAAGCCCACGAATTGGTAAGTTCATCAGAACTCCACGGATCTTGTCTTTTATGCAGTGAGCCAACTCCCGATAAATGCCACAGACGGCTTGTTGCCGAATATTTTAGAGACCACTTCTATGACATTATATTAACGCATTTATGAGGCTAATGGCGTTCGTTATGATTTGAGCTGAAATTTCAACCCCCCAGATTGGAGGAGATAATAATGAGAAACTGGAAACCAGAAGAAATAATTGTGAACGAAAGAGTCAAATATGACCCTGTGACAAAATACGTCTTGAGGAAATGCAAAGGGGTTCCTGTCAGACTGGTAAATAATGGCAAAGCAACAACAATCGTTGATGCATCTGAGGTTCTCAAGGATACCGGAACCATGCTGGATAAAATATTGGCCGGGAAAAAGGTCCTTTATATTGCCCCTCCAGGCAATGATGTTGTGGATGTTTTCACCATGCCTGATGATCGAATGATGTGCCCTCACTTCGACCGCCTGAAACTGGCATCGAACGGTTGTTTTTATCAGTGCGATTGGTGTTATTTGAAGCTGACTTACCGGGCGGCATTTCCCTTTATCACGATCAGGGCCGGTTACGATAAGATCAAGCGGCAGATCGCAAGGAGACTCCAGAAAAGCCAGACTCCGGTTGTCTTTAACTCTGGAGAAATGGCAGATTCCCTGGCGCTGGATCATTTGACCAGGGCCGGAAGAGCGTTCATTCCATGGTTTGGGAGGAGTGGGAACGGCTATCTGTTTATCCTGACCAAGAGCGACAATGTCGATGATATTCTGGATTTGCCTCACAATGGCCATACGATTGTCGCATGGAGCATGAACAACGCCGCTGTTTCACGGAAGTATGAAATTGGAGCCCCATCTTTCAGGAGAAGGCTTGCGGCTGCCAGAAAAGTCCAGGAAGCTGGCTATCCATTAAGGATCAGGCTTGATCCTATCGTTCCTTTTGAGGGCTGGGAAAATGCCTATGCCGAAACCATTAAAGAGATTTTTTTAAAGGTTTCCCCTGAGAGGGTTACATTGGGGACCTTGAGGTTCGAAAAAGGTTTTTACAATATGCGAAATACCATTTTTACAACCGGGCCTGATCTGCCACAACTCATGGAAGACATGGAGCCCATGTTTTCGCCCAAAGTATTTCCCGGAAATAAGCACCCTAAGGGAGGGAAATACAGTTTCAGTGAATCGAAACGCGGCGAAATCTTCAAATTCGCCATAAAAGAAATCAGGAAATACTCGGACTGCCGTATTGCCCTTTGCAAGGAGTCAGAAAATGTTTGGGACGAACTCGGATTGGATTTGTCCCGTTGTAGTTGTGTGTGCCAGCTTGACTATTCAAGAATGCCGACCAAATGATCGGTGACATTACGCCTGTTTATGATTTGATTTCAAAATATTGGAATGTTCTCCGAATTAAAGGAAAGCTTGGGAGACCATCTGAAAAGATCAAATGGTTTCAAAAAATAGACGTTTCGATCCGTTATGTATTCCGTGAGTAAATGAAGGAAATGGCAATGAACCATAAGGTCAAAATCGTTTTGAACGGGATTTTAACGAGCTTTGGAAACGGGAATATTCCAGAGGCTGTTGCTTTAGCGAGTTATCCGGTCCCGAACACCAATATTCCAAGTGCAAATTGGTCTTTTCGCAACCGCACTCTGATGTTTTTGGCGGGGACAGGCGACGCTCGCGGAATTCGGCAATGGAACAAAATTAACCGCAGGGTAAAAAAAGGCGCGAAAGCCTTTTCTATCATTGTACCCTGTATGTTTAAGAAAGAAAATGAGGATGATGAAAAGGTCTGCGACATAAAAGGCTTTGTCTGCACTCCTGTATTTCGTTATGAAGACACCGTTGGTGAAAAGTTGGAGTGCATGCACCTAGAACCCCCAGACCTCCCTTTTATGGAAAGGGCAAAGGAATGGGGTATCTCAATTAAAGCCATCCCCGGCAACTACCGCTGCTACGGCTACTATTCAAGCAGTCGGAAAGAAATTGGATTAGCCTCCCCGGAAGAAACGGTATTTTTTCATGAACTGGCCCATGCAAGCCATGAAAAGGTAAAAGGCAGCCTCAAATCTGGTCAGAACCCTTTCCAGGAAATTGTTGCGGAATTGTCCGCCCACGCCCTTTGTTGGTTAGTTGGGAAGTCGGGGCAGAAGACACTTGGCAATGCCTATCGTTACATTGAAAAGTATGCCAAGAAGATAGAAATGTCCCCGATTTCAGCCTGCATAAAGGTCATGTCGGACACCGAAAAAGTCTTAGGCTTGATCCTAAAAAGGGAAAAAACAATAAACAATATCGAATATTTGGAGGATTTTAATCATGACGAAATATCAAAAAGAAGATTTAATTTGGGAAGCCACCCGAAGAAGTGAAGTTTATAAAAATTTTTACAATCGCTCAGTTGACGATGAATTCAAAAAAGTGATGGCAAAAGAATTTTTTTGCCTTGATCTTCTGGCCGATCCGGACGTTGATATTGATACAATCAAAGAACAGGTTGATAACGGCGCTGATCCAAAAAAAGTTCACCCATACCCCGGCTTTTTCGAAAAAAAAGAGACCCCTGTTACCCATCACCTAATCCCTGATTCTGTTTATCAGTATCGGTATGGGCATTTTCCATTTAAGCAAAGCGGTACAGAACCATCCGCACAGAATAGGGAGCAGTTCGAAACCTGGTTTGATCTTTTCTTAAATCAGATGCCGGGGAGAATCCTTATCTCCATTGACCCCAGATCGAGTGACCGCGAAATAATTGACGGAATGAAAGTGATAAAACGAAAAACCGTTCAAGAGACAAAAGCGGTCGTGAAGGAAGAAAAATTCTCCCCTAGGGCATACTTTCCACGGGATATTGGCAAATATATTGGCTGGCTCAAGATGTATGATGAAACTGTGGATACTGCCAGAAAGGAGAATTTCAAACTGACAGTAGAGGAACAAATTTTGACTTTGCCAGAGGATTTCTCCTTTGGGTTGATGGTTCCAAATGAGCTCATGGATGACGGTGAAGGGCCTAAATTTGAAAGCGTCCGCAGAGCATACAGAGATGCCTACAGGGAAGCGACCGACTTGATAAAAATTTCCCCTTTCATATCGTTTTCCAACTCCAGGGCTCAGAAATAGAGCTTTTCTCCGGGGTGGTAGCCACAGCACATAGTTGTGGTAAACACCTTAAGTGATTGCGTTTTTATCATTATGGCCTATTATGTAATTAAAGCTTCACGCCATTAGTAAGACGCGCATGTAACCCAAGGGGCGGATCTTTTTTTTATCAAAAGAGAATGACTGTGCTCCCTCTTAGGAGGTTGAGCGCGAAGTAACAGGAGGATGCAGAATTGCGCCCAAAAAAACCAGAACAGGCCGCGGTCGCAAGACAGGTCGCAGTTGCAGAACAGTTGCGCAGTGGATTTCCGATACCTGAGGAAGAAAGCAATCTGAAAAAATCGGGGAATTACCAGGTAACATTATTCATGCCGCGAGGGAGGAGAACGGAGAATATTTTAGTCAAGATGGTTGACCAAATTAGAAAAGCGGAAAATGGAGGAAAACAAACGTCGCCTAAAAAGAGACGCAAGAGGCGAAGGAAACCGAAAGAGTATTCTGTTCGATACTAACTAAGGCAATCCACCGCCCTTAAGCTATTTTAGATTCTTACCCGTTCAATGTGAGAGATTATCTCTCAGAATGTTGGGATCTATTTGATAATAATAAGTTTTTCAGTTGCAATGAAAATTTCAAATATCTTTGGCTAGTCTTTAATTGATTAAGTGATCGATTAAATCGAACTTCTGAACGGTTTTCGCGTCTCTTAAGGCTGGCTTATTCTACCAAGGAGTGACCTTTGCAAACCCAAACCGAAATAATAGCCATTGCTGAGATTGTTGCCCACAAAGTGGCTGTCAGGATAACCGCATCCATGGTCTCTGGCCGGTGGTTGACAATGAAAGAGGCCAAGGAATACGCAAAGGTTAAATCGATTAACACAATCAAAAAGTGGGTCAACGAGGGCCACATATACGGTAGACCAAGATCAGGCCGCGGGGATTGGATTATTGATCGGGACAGTATCGACCAATTCTACCTGGAGGAAAAAATTGAAATCAGTTGACACAAGGCCGGACTTTTCCTATGCTTTGCCCACTATGCCAAAATTATGGAAAAGACCATCAAACGGAACCTTTTATGTCACCTGGCAGGAAGCAGGGAAGCAGAGGAAGCGGTCCCTGAAGACAAAAGAGCAGAGAATCGCTGTAAGGCTATTCAATGCCTTCAAACGGGATCTTGTGCTGAAAAAAGTCGCTCCCATAGGCGGGAAACTGACCGTTATGCTATCCGATTTCAAAGATGAATTCCTCGATCACATCCATGCTACCCTCGCAATATCAACTTACGAATGCTACGAAACGGCATTAAAGAAAGCCGTCTCCTGTTGGGGAGATATCCCCGTAGGCCATATCACGAAACGACGCATCGACAAGCTGATAAAAGAGATGTCTAAATCAGGGTTAAAAGTCCCCACAATTAACAAGAATCGGCGGCACCTGAAAGCAGCACTCAACAAGGCCCATGAATGGGATTACCTGAAAGCGCCTATAAAATTCCCACCAGGACCCAAAGAAGAAGAAACGGTCAGGTACTTAACCAAGAAAGAATTGTCAAAGGTGCTTGCACGTATCGACGACAATGAGTTTGCAGACGTTGTGCTGCTTGCGGCCTATACCGGCCTGAGATCTAGCGAGATACTGAGGTTGAAGCCCGACGATGTTGACAACCCGGAAGGCTTCTTGAGAATATCATCAAAACAGAAAAACAAGAAAGCGAGCTGGATACCGATTAACGACGCAGCCCGAGAGATCCTGAATCGTTGCGTATCAAGAGGCATGGACAAGGTTGTCAGGTTCAAGACCCGGCAAACCCTATCCAAGAAATTCAAGAAAGCTGTTAGGGCAGCAGGTTTAGAACCTCCAAGGTTCCATGATCTTCGCCATACGTTCGGGAGTCACCTTGCTATGATGGACGTTGGAGAAAAATCTATACAGGAGTTGATGCGGCATAAATCAATGGCTTCGACTTTGGTTTACACGCACGTTTCGCCAAAACATTTATCCGAAGCATCGAACAAAATTAACTATGGTCCTATGCCGATCAGGATGCAGAAAACAGGACAAAACCAGGACAGCGACTCGTAAGTAGCTGAATTTATAGGCAGTGTCCCCGGACTTCAAATCCGGTGTATCGGGCTAAAACCTCGATAGGTGGGTTCGATTCCCATGCACTTCCGCCACATTCAGATTAAAAGACCTTGCAATCTCAATATTTTGC
>Ga0233431_1005942_pt1 | contig 11364 bp, 8 predicted proteins | sample SI_118_April2016_FD_179867 | JGI IMG/M metagenome (GOLD analysis project Ga0233431, IMG submission 179867) | Seawater microbial communities from Saanich Inlet, British Columbia, Canada - SI_118_April2016_200_MG | ecosystem: Environmental > Aquatic > Marine > Inlet | place: Canada: British...
TAACAGTCTGTTTCATTGTCAGCAAATGACAGTTGATTAGCAGCAACATTATGTTATTACAGATGAATAATATTAGAACGATCATTTTTATCAAGTATATGATTTGGTGAAATCATTTGGTTTTGGACTAAATTTGTCAAAACACCTATAAAAACGAGCTTTCAAGGTTGCCATATTTATCAAGTATATGTTAATAAGTTGAGTAAAACATATACTTGATAAAAGGAGGCGGCATGTCAGAAAGTAAAGAAGAGAGACAAAAAGTAGTTCTCAAACATCTCAAAAGAAAAAAGGTGTTTACGCTTGAACAGCTGGTATCATATTTAGGGTGTTCTGTACCTACAGCTCGATTGAGACTCAAAAAGTGGAGGAGCTATACAAGTTACAACAAGAACGGGCGATACTACAGCCTGCATACGGTTCCCCGATTTGATGAAAACGGTTTATGGCATTATGAGCATATCTTTTTTTCTAAAAGCGGCAATTTAAAGAAGACGCTTATTTACCTGGTTCAAAGATCTCCATCCGGATTGACGGGCAAGGAGATCGGGGATCTTGTCGGCTTGCCGCCCCGATCGTTTTTACATCATTTCCGAAACACTGCAGGCATATACAGGGAAAAGATAGAGGGGCGTTACATCTATTTTTCAGACGACCCAGGCAGATATCAGAGGCAGACCGGGAATCGATCAACCCTGATTGTATATCAAGACAAGCTGTTTAGCGATGCGGACGCTGTTATCATCCTGACGGCATTGATCAGGCATCATGACATATCACTGGAAGAGATCATGGCACTACCGGAAATCCGGGCCCAGAAATTATCCTCTTTTGTGATTCATGATTTCTTGAGTCGTCATGATCTGTTAAAAAAAACGCCGGATATTCAGCCTTGAAACTGCTGAAGAGATATGTCGGTAACATAACGACAGGCATCAGTTCGGGAACTCTGTTTCCAGAAAAACCGGAGATCTGTTTTTATCCTGAAGTCGAGAGTTGTACAAGTACCGGCTGTGAGTCGAAACTCTTTGTGCAGAAAACCTGGACCAAAACGATTGTCACCATGGAGATTGGCGCATTTCAGGCCAAAGAGGTTGTTTTACAGTGTCCGGATGATGAGACTGTTTATACTTCATCGCAATTGAGGTCACTTGCTCCGAGCAGGTGTACTTATGGTTTTGATGTGATCGTGCATGTAGGGACATCGCTTTTTGTTCATTGTCTCAACGAACAACAGATCGCCTCAGATCTGGCAAAAAAAAATATCTTTATTTCAGAACGAGAGATCGGTTATCTGGGCCGAAAATTCGTAATTTACCTGGCCCTGGCACATCGTCAGAGTCGTGAGCAACTGGTACAATTAATGGCCAAAAAAGGCGGTTATATTCTACATGTGGACGGTACCTGTGAAGGAAACTCTCCACATCTGTTTTGTGGTATCGATGGGATTTCGAAGATCGTCTTGGATAATATCAAATTACCTGCGGAGCGCAAGGAGCTGTTGATTCCCTTTTTTAAGCGTATAAAAGAGCAGTACGGCAACCCTATTGCTTTGGTCCACGATATGGGAGTTGGTATCCTGGCAGCGGTCAAAGTAGTATTTGCGGGTCTCCCAGATTTTATCTGTCATTTTCACTTTCTACGGGATGTTGGCAAAGACCTGCTCTTAAAAGACGATCAAACGATTAACCAGCGTTTGAAAGCACACAATGTCCGCGGGTTGCTGAGACGAAAAGCAAGATATCTGGAACAAAAGACCCACCTGGATCCGGACATGATTGCAGACTTAAACTTGGGTATCGAAGGCGGCGAACTTAAGCAGGATTTTTTGGAGAGCATCCCGGCATTGGCAACGTATACGTTAATACACTGGTTGTTTGAAGCGCCCCACCCGTCAAAGGGGTATGGTTTCCCCTTTGAACGCCCCCACCTGGCGTTTTATGAGAGACTTAAAAAGGTACACGGCCTATTGACAGACATCACCGATATTTACCTGCGTGATAAGCCAAAGGATAACAGATCCTTCATCCAGGTTTTAAAGCTGCTTGAAGAAGTACTGAGTGACAAAGAACTAAAAGAGTCTGCAGCAGTCATGGCAGAAAAAGCAGAAGTGTTCGATATGTTGCGAGAGGCTTTGGAAATCGCTAAACCTGATGGTAAAGAGGGACTGAATGACGATGGTGATGAAACAGATATCAAGACCATTGAACAAAAAACAGTCGCCTTTAAAGAGTTTCTAATGGGTGATGAGAAGCGAAAGAAAACCTACGCAAAGATGATTCAGCAGATGGATAAGTTTTGGAAAAAACTCTTTTCTGACCCTATCGAAATAAGCTCCCCTACAGGGCAATATACGATCCAGCCGCAACGCACCAATAATATTTTGGAGCGATTTTTCCGCGGTGAAAAACGACGGGGCCGGAAAAAAAGTGGCACAGCATCCTTGAATAGAACACTGAAAGCTATTCTCGCAGATACGCCTCTGATCCGAAATCTTTCAAATGAAGATTACAAACGAATCATTCTAAATGGGTGTTCCACATTGGCTGAGAGGTTTTCACAAATCGATGAAAAAACCGTGCGCGAGGAATTAAAACGGTCAGAAGCAAAACAGGAAAAAATTCCAACGGAAATCAAACGAATGATAAAGCAGTCAGATTTTCCGGATAAAATTTCCAAACTCTTTTATAGCACCGGCAAAAAAAATGCCAACTGTTATTTGCCGACATAGGAAATATCATTAACAAAAGAAGAAAAAGAAGTTTTTAAGGAACATCTAAAACAAGAGGGATTGTCAGATAATATCTGGGACCTCTTTGAAGAATGGGTTGATCGGTCAACATCCAAGGTAGATTTCATATTTTTGAAAATATACCAAGATGATAGTTTAATCGGGCTTGGACTTTTTGTGAAAATTAAACCATTTGATCTTGGGACCTCCTATTCAAGCTTTCGTAAGAATGCATTCGTCAAAAAGCTAACATCTATTATTTCAACAATTAGCAGTAATTGTGTTTACATATCCATGCGAAATCTAATCACCTCGAATCTTACACGGCCATTTTTTTACAAGAAACCGGAGATGGAAGGTACAATTATGAAGGCTATCCTGACTTATTTAAAGAAAGAAAAAGGAGTCGACATGATTACTATCGTTGATACATCTGCAAACGAGACCCATTATCAAGAAGCGGGTTTTAGTATCTACCCTTCATCATCCGAAGCATATTTTGACGCAAGCAAGTATGCAGATATATCTGAGTATCTTAATGAACATAAAAGCCTTAAAAAAAATCTAAAGAGGAAACGGGATAGTGCCACAACTGAGGTTATTCGAGGTCCCATTTCAAAAAGTGACCAAAAGCAAATAAAAAAATGCCTCGATCGTTCAATTAAAGAAAGCAGGGTTAACACACCTTCCCAACAATTTTTTGAGGACAATATATTTGAGACTGAAGTATACAATTCAGATAAATACACCCACATTTTTATTCGTGTCGATGATAGAATTGTGGGTTTTCACACTTACCAAATCTCTGGAGAGAATATGGGTGGGGTCCTTGGTGGGTTTGGTCGTAATTATTCCCGAAAGATTCTTCCGTATGAGCGAATTATGGTTGCCTCACTTGATTATGCCATTAAAAACAATATCAAAAAGGTACAATACTCTCTTGTGGACAATTATACAAAACTACGGCTTGTTAACGCCCTGGAACCGTGTGGTCTGTTCTTTTATTCCAAAAATCCAATGAACCGATTTGTATTTAATAAAACTCATAAAATTGGTGATGTTTTCAAACTCTACTCATTGGAAAAACAGGGTCTGCTCAAATACGGGACAAAATGAGCAAAAATCGATCATTCACATAAAGCAACAACCGGATGTGAAAACTGTTAACCACCGGCCAACCTCTCCGGAAACTCAATAATAATAACCTCTCCCAAAACAATAACAGGAGAGGTGTGTGCTAAAACAAGAGAGCAAACTTATCTCATTGAATATTTTTACCTATTTCTTTTAGTTTTCTCCTTACAGGAATACGATAGAATGTCCCCTAATTCTTCTTATCCATCAGGCCTTTTGCTGACAGCGCAGCCATGGCGTTGAGATTAACCAGATCCTTGATGGTCTTATGCGGTTGTGTGGTCGTTTCCCGCCGTTTCAGAGTGATGGCTTTGGCCTTGCATTTATGAACACATACCCCGCACCCGATACAGTTCTCCTCCTGAACCACCACCGCTTTACGGAATTTGTTGGTCGCCTCTGTTGAGAACTTCAACTGCAGGGCATCCATCGGGCAACGCTTGACACAGAGTCCGCAGGCTTTGCAAGTATTAGGAGTTGTACTGACCAGGTAGTTGGATGGTTCATGACTTTTGTCAAATCCCAACTGATGGTAGGGTTTGAAGTAGGTACAGTACTCCAGGTCACAGTTGCAGATCGTGTCCGGGGTTTCCTCCACATTGGCGACCCCGTGCACCAGGCCGGCGTCTGCTGATTTTTTAAGAATCTCCAGGGTCTCTTCCTTGGTGATCTCACGTCCCAGGCCGTTATCAACGATATAGTGACCCAGTTCATTAAAATGGAGACAGACCTCCATGGGGAACGGACTGTCCTGATAATCAGGGTCCAGGTTATGCCGCGCCCTGCAGGGGCATTGGGAAACCGTATAATACTCATAATTTTCCACCACCTGCATAACATCCTCAAAGGGCATGAATCCCGTCGGGCTCTCCACCGTTTGGCTGATGGGAATCGTCCTCAGTTCCGGGTGCGGAAATGGTTTTTTCTGGTCGTACCAGCCGTCCATGTAGTACTTGTTGCTATGAGGGGCCATTGCCTTTGCCGTTTCTTCAACCTCATCCGCCCAAAACGCCGGCCGGACGAACATCTCCACTGCCGTCCACAGTCTGTAACGAACCGAATCGCCGCGCATTCCTTCATAAATCGTCCCTTTCCGACAATGGGCCTTGATGATGGGAAGCAGCTCATCCGGGTCCATATTCTTTATATCTGCGATCTGCTCCAGGGTCCGCGAGGACTGAGGAAATCCTGTCAGGAATTCTGCCTCATCAGGTGTGAGAAAGGCCTTGATCATCGGCATCAAATGCTCCGACTCGGTAAACTCCCACAACGGATTGTTCATGTACTCCATAAATTTCTGATAAATTTCCTGATCACCCATTTTTACTCCAATTGAAATGTGTTTTCTATTAAGCAGCTGCTGCGTTTCAAGCAACCGAAAGCGCAGCAGGCATCCTGAATCTGATACCGTCAACACTCATGAATGCTTATGAAATAAGCCTTAGTATGGTCTTTTCGATCATCTCCACAGCCCCGGTATTTCTGGATACCTTCATCTGAATCAGTGCCCCCTGGTAACAGTTGAATATCAGTTCGGCGATTTCATCCGTATTCAGATCGCTGGCGATTTCCCCCTGTTTCTGTGCTTCTTCCAGGAACAGTGCATGCAGTTCGATCAGTCTCTGGTAGGCACCGCTCAACTTCTCGCGAAATGCGTCATCGGTATCTCCAAGCTCCTGTGACAGATTTCCGATGGGACATCCCCCCTTGTAACCAAGCTCGGCACTATGATGCAGTACCCAGCGGAAGTGTTCGTGCATACCCTCCAAAGGGCTCAGATCCGATCGCTCAAGGAGATTTCTTCCTCTCGATATAATACCATCTGTATAATAATCGATCAGCTGCAGACCGTAATCCTTCTTGCTCTTAAAATAAAAATAGAAAGACCCCTTGGGTACCCCGGACGCTTTCAATATTTCCTGTAATCCCGTGGCATGATATCCCTTTAAATGCACAATCTTTGCGCCCTCAAACAATATCCGCTCCCTGGTGATCTCACCTTTCATATTTTTTTTCCAGCAAATGTTAAATTTTTAAAATGCCTTTTTGTAAGCATATTAGACCGGTCGTCTAGTATGTGTCAAGCGTGAAATGGGCAGGTTCCGGGTCACTATACATATGATAGCACCAGCTCTTGTTTCCCGTGTGGTGCCTGCGTTATCAGGGAAAAGACTCCAAGGATCTGCGACAGTATCTAGAAGATAAAGAGGTTCTTTACAATTCAGCTGATTAAACAATGACTTCTTTTTCGTCTGTAACTGTTGTAAGCAGAGGATTTAGAGAGGAAATACTTTTTTACCTCACGGGGACAGGTCTATTGTATGATTTAGAGTCGAGACCCAAGAGTAAAAGAGATTAACAGCGAAGGTATATCTACACTTATGTGCACCATATTGATTCTTGATTTAGTGCCAGGCCTGTCTCGGTCGGCTTCAGGCCTTGCAATTAAATCTCGCTTTTATCGCGGATCAATTGCCTGATACTCGGTATCAATCTGTCAACTCCATCCACTAAAGGACTGATCACTAGTGTATCGGTTTTTTCGGAGAGCTCTTCCTGGTATCGTGCCAGTTCCTCTATGGTTCCGTTTTTACCATTGAGAGTGATAGCAATGGTCTTTACCCCATACATACTGATCAATTTAATCTCATCCAGGACATCCGGCAGCCTGATCCCTTTTCCACCATCTTCCTCGAAATTTTTTACAAAGGGCAGGTATTGAAGGATTGCAGCATCAGCGTTTGCCGATACAAGCAGTTCGGAACCGCAAGGGCCGGATGGATTTCTCAGTGATGACTGACCTTCGATAAAAATGACATCGGGTTGTTCCTCCCGGTCGCATTCTACAATAGCTCTTTCCAGTTCTCCACTGACAAAATCGTTAACGACTGAATCCAGAACAAACCCATGTCTATACCCTTGCAGCCAACCACTCTGTCCCGTGTACACCATATCCGCTGAGATCCCGGACTGTTTACAGGCTTCGGTAAGAAAATGGGCGGTGGTCCGTTTTCCGACAGCACAGTCAATGCCCAGAACAGCAATCGTCAGGGCTCTGACTTTAAAAATGTCACCTTCCCAGAAATGGAGTTCTGACGTGGGTCTGGGTTTTCTGATGTCTATGATCTCAACCCGGTGCTCTTCTGCAAGGGACTTGAATACCGGATCATCGGACAGGTATTGATGCAGGCCGCTGACAATAGAGATGCCGCAGTTGATCGCCTCCTCAATGGTGCTGCGCATGGATTCCGGCAGAAGACCTCCGGGGAAGGCGGCTCCAATAATCAGGAATTCAGGTTTTTCCCGGCAGAGATCAAGGATCTTAGCCAGATCTGCTGCTATGGGGATATCTCTGAACTGACCATCCAGCACTTCTCCAGCATCCTTTCCAGAGCACTCTTCGTCGATAACCCCCTGAATTTTGAACCGACAGGTTCCCCGAATTAACCCGTGGGCTGTTTTTCCATTATCCTTTTCCGGAGAAAAGTATGTCTGAGTAAAAATAATTGCACTGCTTCCAGTCATTTCTTTCCTTTAACGTATTAGCAAAGGGCTCAAATCTACCTTTGACTTAGGGATCGTACAAAAATAACTTGGCATAATCTGTCCGCAAAAGTCCCGTAAAGATTGGACATTTTGCTGACAAAATGCCAAGTAATTTTTGAGCCGACCCTTAACCATCCAACATCTCAACTCCCAGCCCCGGTTTTTCGGTAACAGACATCACGCCGTCTTTTAAAACAAATCCGCCTTCGACCAGGTCCCCTTCCAGGTCAAAGCTGCCGTCGAGATCAATATATTTTGTGGCCGGGGAGGCAAACGCTGCATGTAGTGCTGCTGTGATACTGACGATACTTTCATCCATACAGCCCCACATTAAGTCTATTCCAGCCAGAAGTGCGATTTGTGCGATCTGTATGGCAGGTGATATTCCCCCAGCTTTCATCAATTTAATATTATAGCTGCCGAAGGCCTGGGGTAGTGCTGCCAGCCTGAGCGCATCCTGAGGTGAATGCAGGCTTTCATCAGCCATACAGTATTTTCGCATCTTTTCGGGCAGATGCTGCATGTCTGCTACCTTGTTGCCCTTCAGTGGTTGTTCCACCAGTTCAATATCAAGGGACCGAATGGCATCCATGAATTTTATGGTTTGTTCCAGGCTGTACCCCTGGTTGGCATCGGTACGAATCTTGATATCAGGCCCTACCTGCTCCCTGACCTTTTGTAGCACTTCGATATCTTCTTCAAGAACCTTGCCTGTTTTTATTTTGAGTATCCTAAACCCCTTAGCGATATACTCGACCGCCGACTCAACCGCTTCTGCTGCTGGCATGATGCCCACAGTAACTGATGTTGGCATTGAGTGGTGACAACGACCTAGAAGATCAACAACAGGGATCTGATAAACCTTACCCAATAGATCATATAGTGCAATATCAATTGCAGCCTGCGCGGCAGGTGCTTTGGGAAATTTTTTGGCGATTTCCCGGCTGTGACTGACCAGATGACGCACATCTTTTCCGATTATAAGATCTTCCAGATTATCAGCTAACGCCCTGCGACAATCGTCATAAGTTTCCCCGGTAACGTCTTCCGAGGGGGAGGCAGAGCCTATTCCGAACAGTCCATTATCCGCTTCAATACGCACAAAAATAATTTCCACTGCATCGATGGTTGCAAAGGCGATGGTGTAGGGCACAGTCAGTTTGTAGCCTTCAGTCCAGGTTTTTAGGCTTTTAATTCTCATGTGGCGTCTGTAATTTAGTATTACGAAGTCAGAACTATTTGATGAAATGTTTCAACACCCCTTTATTCCGTTAGTTGTGTAAATCAGTATTGACTGTCAGTTAAATTCAAATGCCAAGAACTTGCATTTTAATATATGAGGCGTTATCTACTAATGCTTTCCGACAACACGATATGAATCATCGATCTTTTTCTATTGCGGACTCATCTAGTCGAGAAATTTTACAATTTTGCTTTCCAAAGCAGGCTCGAAGATAAACCAGATAAGACATACTGTCAAATTTGATCTTACGAAAACGAATCTAAGATCTATTTCAACCCCAAAAAAATCCAGTCCAAATCCCAGCCCTTATATGGTTCCTCTGTAACTCCTCAAAACATCATTGAGCCTTAAATATCAGTTGAATGCTGATATGTCAATTTATCTGGATTGTTGATGGTTGATTCAAGGACTGTTTTTCGGAAACCGATCAGAGGCGTTGTCTTAATAAGCAGTTTACTCAATTTTCTCCCTGGTGTTAAAAATGCTTCGTGTCTTTAGGTGCTTGTTCGGAGTTTCTCCTTCTAAATGGAAAGAACACATTCTCTAAATTGCAGCTTAACGCCAGTGATTACTGGTAACGCGCCAGGCATAGTCTGTCGCTTCAGATTGAGCAGACATTCGATAATGCTGAAAAGAAGATATCAGATTGAATTAATAAAATATCCAAGTCTACCTTGACAAGGCAAAAATCAATGCCTTATAGTATGCATTATCAAAGTCGGAGTTTGATAATGCATACTATAAAACGATATTACAAAAATCTTATTGAGGAATACTTGTCCTTTTTTCCATGTGTTGTGATTCTTGGGCCAAGGCAGTGTGGAAAAACAGTATTGCTGAACAATCTGGGTGAAGAATGGAATATTTTCGATCTGGAAAAAGGGAGTGATTATCAAATAGTTGCAAATGATCCTGATCTTTTTTTAAGGCTTAACCCGCATAAAACAGCCATTGATGAGGCCCAATTGCTTCCTGCGCTTTTTTCAGCATTGCGGGTCGCTATTGATCAGCAGCGTGACACGACAGGTCGATTTATTCTCACAGGTTCCAGTTCTCCCGATCTCTTATCATCAATTTCAGAAAGCCTGGCAGGCAGAGTTGGCATCATAGAGATGTCGCCCTTATTGCAGGCAGAAATCAATCTCTCCAGCGATAGCGTCTTATATCGTGCATTTTTAGATCCTGATAGGTTTTTAGTATCAGTCCAATCCAGTCAGCCTTCAGCTGATATTCAACAAATACACAAATATTGGTTCCAGGGTGGTTATCCTGAGCCATGGGTTCGTGATAATAGCCGTTTTCAGGATTTGTGGATGGAACAATACATTCAAACCTACCTGGAACGAGATATATCATTACTTTTTCCTTCCATGAACAGGCAACGATTTCGCCAATTTATCAATATGCTGGCAGGTTTATCCGGTTCAGTTATCAATTATTCAGACGTTGCCAGAACGTTGGGCGTATCTCAACCAACCATAAGAGACTATTTTAATATTGTGCATGGAACATTTGTCTGGCGACACATACCAGCATATGCAACATCTGCCAAAAAAAGACTTGTCAAACACGCCAAAGGATATTTAAGAGATTGTGGTCTTCTTCACCATTTACTAAGATTAAAGGATCTGAATCAGTTGCTTTCTCATCCTGCAATGGGAGTTTCTTGGGAAGCCATGGTTATTGAGGAAATTATCCGCGGATTATCCTGGCGTGGAATAGCAGCAGACTATTATTACTATAGAACTTCAGGCGGAGCAGAAGTGGACTTGATTCTGGAGGGAAAATTCGGTCTTATTCCTATTGAAATCAAATATGGGCAAAAGGTTTCGCTGAAACAACTCAGAGGAATACGAGATTTTATGAAAGAACAGCAATGCCCCTTCGGAATAGTTATCAATAACGATGAGCGAATTCGGATGTATGAGGAAACATTGATTGGCATTCCATTTGCCAATTGCTTATAAAACTCATTTGATCAAAAAAGATAAAACCAGCCTGAATCTACGAATAAAAAGACTTAGCTAGAGAATCTGTCTCAAAATCCCATCTGCTACACTCCTGTAGCCTTGCTTTGATACATTTCATGGTTGCTGTAACCTCGAACTCCTTCTGGAAGCGAAGGAAGATTGGAACCGCATAAGATGGCAGTCCTGTGCCTCGTTAAAATTGCATCCTGATAAGAAAATATCCTGTGTTGGATGCTAAAACTGATAGCTCCAGTTGCTAACAACCAGAAACAGTCATTTCTGAAACGTCATTAAGGCCGAACATCAACAACTCGGAATATATTCGTGGTGCTTTCCAGATATTCTCTTCTGCCATTTGATAAATAAGATCTCGGATTTCTTTTTTGATCAGCTTTCTACCAGGTTTTCTGTTCTTGTCTGATATTTTTCTCCAGTATTTTTTGAAGCATTTTCTCTGCCAGTAAACAAAGGTTTCCGGCTTTACAATGACCAAGTGATCTCGCTATTTTGTCCAAACTTGTTTTAATGTAACCCAGCAATGTCCGGTTAGGTTTTTGCAGAACAAAAGTTGAACGATAAAACCTGTCTCTTACATAAGAATTTTAAGATGCTTTAAGTTTGCTTCGCGAAAAACCGCCAAACTCGCTCGTGCCTCGCTCAAACAAGGCTCATTTTCGCTACGCTAAACTAAAAACATCTAAAAAATTCTCATAAGTTCGATCCAGGATTCATCATTCAAC
>Ga0233431_1005944_pt1 | contig 11359 bp, 6 predicted proteins | sample SI_118_April2016_FD_179867 | JGI IMG/M metagenome (GOLD analysis project Ga0233431, IMG submission 179867) | Seawater microbial communities from Saanich Inlet, British Columbia, Canada - SI_118_April2016_200_MG | ecosystem: Environmental > Aquatic > Marine > Inlet | place: Canada: British...
GTCATCGCGGAGTTCGGCGGGGATCTCGACCCGCCGCGCGTGGACGCCCTTGGCATCAGCGAAGAGAACCGCCTCCATCTCCACCAGATCGACCACGCCCTCGAACGTGTCTTCCTGCCCAACTGGCAGTTGCACGGGGACCGCCGTGGCATCGAGGCGACCACAAATCTCCTCGACCACCCGTTCGAAGTCCGCACCAACGCGGTCCATCTTGTTCACGAAGGCAACCACCGGAATTCCGTAGCGGCGTGCCTGACGCCATACCCGCTCGGACTGCGGTTGCACGCCGCGGACGGAACAGAACACGGCGACGGCGCCGTCCAGCACGCGTAGGCATCGCTCCACCTCGGCCGTGAAGTCCACGTGGCCCGGGGTGTCGATGATATTGATACGGTGCTCTCGCCAGGGGCAGACAGTAGCCGCACTGGTGATGGTGATGCCGCGCTCGCGCTCCTCCGGCATCCAGTCCATGGTGGTGGTGCCTTCATGCACCTCCCCCATATAGCGGTTCACACCGCAGAAGAACAGCACCCGTTCCGTAAGCGTCGTCTTGCCAGCATCAATGTGCGCCATGATGCCGATGTTCCGCACCTGTCCAGACGTCGCGCCCGTCCCGTTTCGGGAACGGCCACAGGTGTCTAATGCTGACTTGACCGGAGTGCTGAACATTGTAAAAGAGCTGCTTCTGGAGGAACGGAGAGGCGAGCGGGAAGCTACCAGCGGTAGTGGGCGAAGGCTTTGTTGGCGTTGGCCATCTTGTGCGTGTCGTCACGCTTCTTGATCGTGCTGCCGGTGTTGTCGAACGCGTCAAGCAGTTCGGAGGCCAGGGCTTTGCCCATCGGCATTCCACTGCGGCCCTTGGCGTAGCCGACGAGCCAGCGCATGGCGACTGCGACCTGGCGCTCGGGAGCGATCTCGATGGGAACCTGATAGGTGGCACCACCGACGCGGCGGCTCTTCACTTCCAGTCGCGGCTTGGCGTTCTCAAGCGCCTGGAGGAACACCTCCAGCGGCTCGACGTCCTTCTTCCGTTCCTTGATCATGTCAAAGGCGCCATAGACGATCGTCTGGGCGGTGGACTTCTTGCCCCGCTTCATGATCGTGTTGATCATCCGCGCCACCAGCTCGCTGTTGAAGCGAACATCCGGTGTCAGTGGGCGTTTCTCGGCTCTGCGTCTTCTCATTGCCTTATCCCGATTTCGGTGTGTTCATGATTGCATTCGGCGTCGTGCGACCACGACACGGCCACTACTTGGGCTTCTTGGCCCCGTACTTCGAGCGGCCACGACGGCGGGCATCGACCCCGAGGGAGTCCAATGAGCCGCGCACGATGTGGTAGCGAACGCCCGGAAGGTCGCGGACACGTCCGCCGCGCACCAGCACCACGCTGTGCTCCTGGAGGTTGTGACCCTCACCCCCGATATAGGCGGTGATTTCCTGGCCGTTGGTCAGACGCACCCTGGCAATCTTGCGCAACGCGGAGTTCGGCTTCTTAGGCGTACGGGTGGTCACCTGCAGGCAGACTCCCCGACGCTGCGGGCACTGCTGCAGAGCACGAGTGCGGCTTTTTTTCGGCTTGGCACTGCGGCCTTTGCGTACCAGCTGGTTGATCGTCGGCATTCGTCTTTCCTTAGTGAAAGTCGCTGTTTGGGCGGAACGGGTTAACTTACCCGCATTCAGTTCCCCGTCAAGCGCATTCGATGGGAGTGGGAAGACAAAGCCCTGGGCGACATCTGCGCCCAGGGCTGTTCCCTGCGGCTGGGGAAGACTCGGTCTAGTCCATATTGAGGAGGCGGAGGGCCTCGGCACGATTGTCTTCGGCCTCGCTCTTCTTCTTCGTGTCGGGTTCACGGACGGCGGCGGCTTCGGCCACTCCCTCGCTCACTTCATGCCCGCGCTTCTCAAGCACCACATCGCGCACGGTGCTGTAGCCAGTACCGGCGGGGATGAGGTGCCCCATGATGACATTCTCCTTGAACCCGTGCAGGTAGTCCACCCGACCGAAGGTAGCGGCCTCGGTAAGAACCCGCGTCGTGTCCTGGAAGGAGGCGGCTGAAATGAAGCTCTCGGTCGCCAACGAGGCCTTCGTGATGCCGAGGAGGATGGGCTGGGCTTCTGCCGGCTGTCCACCCTCGGCGACGACCCGTTGGTTCTCAAGCAGGAATTCCTGCCGGTCAATGCCTTCACCGTACAGGAACCGCGTGGTCCCGGGCTCGGTGATGCGGACTTTGCGCATCATCTGGCGCACGATGATCTCGATGTGCTTGTCGTTGATCTCCACGCCCTGAAGACGGTACACAGCCTGCACTTCGTTGACCAAGTACTCCTGCAGATCCTGCGGTCCGCAGACCTCCAGGATTTCCTGCGGCACCACGGCCCCGTCGGTGAGCGGCTGGCCCTTGCGGACGAAGTCGCCATTGAAGACGACCACGCGCTTGCCGGCAGGTATGCTGTGGTCCTCGATCTGGTCGTTCTCGGGATCGCGGATCGTGACCGTCCGTTTGCCGCGCTGGATCTGCCCAAGCTCAATGATCCCGTCGATTCGTGCGATCTCGGCGGCTTCCTTCGGGCGGCGAGCTTCGAAAAGCTCCGCCACGCGGGGCAGACCACCAGTGATGTCCTTGGTACGAATGGATTGGCGGGGCGTTCTGGCCAAGGTCTGGCCACCGTGCACCGCTTCCCCCTCGGCGACCATGATATGGGCGCCGGCCGGGAGGCTGTAGTGGTCGAGCACATCGCCCTTCTTGCCGAGGATCACGAATTGGGGATGGAGATCCTCGCGATGCTCCATGACCGTGGTTTCCTCGCTGCCGCCAGCCTGGATCTCGCGCTTCATGGTCACGCCTTCGATCAGGTCGCGGTACTCGAGACGCCCGCCCGTCTTGGTGATGATGGGGACGTTGTAGGGATCCCACTTCGCGAAGACCTCGTCGGCCTCGACGGTTTCGCCCTCGGTTTTCGAGAGGACAGCACCGGGGATCAACTCGAAACGCTCGCGCTCGACCCCGTCCTGGTCTTCCAGGAGCGCGAAGCCATTCTTGTTGAGAACGACAAGGCTGCCGTCCTCCTGCTCAACCGGCCGCACTTCGGCCAAACGCAGAACGCCGCCTTCCCGAGCGCGAAGCACGGGCTCACGGAATGAAGCCGAGGCAGTACCACCGTAGTGGAACGTACGCATCGTCAACTGGGTGCCGGGCTCGCCGATGGACTGGGCAGCGATGATGCCGAGGGCATCGCCGATCACCGGGGGCAGGTTTGTGGCGAGGTTGCGGCCGTAGCAGCTGCAGCACACCCCCCGCTCGCTCTCGCAGGTCAGGACCGAGCGGATGTGCACTCGCTCGATGTCCGCCTCCACGATTCTCTTCGCCGTGTCCGGGGTGATCTCCTCGCTGGCAGCGACGATCACCTTGTCATTGGCGTAGGGATCATAGATATCGTCCACGGCATGCCGACCGATGATGCGGTCGATCAGCGGGACCATGTCCTCATCACCCTCACGGATGGCTTTGACCCAGATGCCATTGACAGTGCCGCAATCCTCTTCGCAGCAGATCACGTCGTGAGCCACGTCCACGAGTTTGCGTGTCATGTACCCGGAGTCAGCAGTCTTGAGGGCGGTATCCGCCAGGCCCTTCCGGGCGCCGTGCGAGCTGATGAAGTACTCCAGTACGGACAGACCTTCTCGGAAGTTGGAGATGATGGGACGCTCGATGATCTCGCCCGAAGGTTTGGCCATCAGACCGCGCATGCCCGCCAGCTGGCGAACCTGGTCGCGGCTACCGCGAGCGCCGGAATCCAGCATGGCAAAGACCGGATTGATCTCGCCCAATCCCTCATTGCGCTCCAGCACCTGGAAGAGACTGTCGGCCAGCTCATTGTTCGCTTGCGTCCAAACGTCGATGCACTTGTTGTAGCGCTCGAGTTCGGTGATCACACCTTCCTCGCGCTGGGTGCGCACGGTGGCCACCTCGTCCCACGCGGCACCGATCAGTGTGCCCTTGTTCTCGGGCGTGATCATGTCGGTGATGCCGATGGAGAACCCAGCCTGCGTCGCGTACTCGTAGCCGAGGTCCTTCAGATCGTCCAAGACCGTGATCAGGCGCTCGCGCCCGACGTGGTCGTAGCAATCCTTCACCATTGTGCCGAGGGCCTTCTTGCCCGCGACGTCGTTGAAGAATCCCATCTCCTCCGGCCAGATCTCGTTGAAGATGCAGCGGCCAGCAGTGGTGAGGATGAAGCGGGAATCCTCCTCGCCCCATTGCGTGTCCTTGCCGTGGTCGGGATTGCGCATCTGGATGAATTCGTGAATGTGGACATGCCCGCCGTCGAGGGCAAGCAGCACCTCGTGGAAGTCGTTGAACCACTGCACGCGATGCTTGCTCTCGCCGCCCTTCTCAATGGCATCATGCGCAATGCCATGGCGCCGACGATCCCCGTAACTGAGGTAGTAGGAACCGAGGGTGATGTCTTGGCTCGGGGTGGTGATCGGGCGGCCGTTCGCGGGGGAGAAGATGTTGTTCGGGGCAAGCATCAGAAGCTTGGCCTCGAGCTGGGCCTCGTTCGAGAGCGGCACATGGACGGCCATCTGGTCACCGTCGAAATCCGCATTGTAGGCGGCGCAAACCAACGGGTGCAGACGCAGGGCTTTCCCCTCGATGAGCACGGGATCGAACGCCTGGATACTCAGCCGGTGCAACGTGGGCGCGCGGTTGAGCATGATCGGGTGCCCCTTGATGACCTCGTCCAGGATGTCCCAGACGATGGGGGCGCGCTTCTCGATGAGCTTCTTGGCGCTTCTCACCGTATGCACGAAGCCGCGCTCCTTGAGCCGGCGCATGATGAAGGGCTCGAAGAGAGTCAGGGCCATTTCCTTGGGCAGGCCGGCCTGGTTGAGCTTCAACTCGGGGCCAACGACGATCACGGAACGACCGGAGTAGTCCACGCGCTTGCCCAGTAGGTTCTGGCGGAAGCGCCCCTGCTTGCCCTTCAGCATGTCACTGAGAGACTTCAGGGGGCGGTTGCCAGTGCCGGTCACAGGACGCCCATGGCGACCGTTGTCCATCAGGGCATCGACGGCCTCTTGAAGCATCCGCTTCTCGTTGCGGATAATCACTTCCGGCGTGCGCAACTGCAACAGGTTCTTCAACCGGTTGTTGCGGTTGATCACGCGGCGGTACAGGTCATTCAAATCGGAGGTGGCGAAACGACCGCCTTCGAGAGGCACGAGCGGACGCAGGTCCGGGGGAATCACGGGCAGAACCGTGAGCACCATCCAGCGTGGGTCCATGGCGTTCTGCACGAAGCCCTCGACCAGACGCATGCGCTTGGCGATCTTCTTCCGGTTGGCCTTGCTACGGGTCCCCAGCATGTCCTGGTCCAACTCCTGGCGCAGCGACGCCAGATCGATCTGCCCGAGAAGCTCCTGGACAGCGGCGGCACCCATGCCGGCCTTGAACGCATTGCCGTAGGTTTCCTGGGCTTCGCGCAGCTGCTCATCAGTAAGGAGCATCTTGTGCTCGAGCGGCGTGTCACCGGGATCAGTGACGATCCAGTCCTCGTAGTAGATCACCCGTTCCAGCGCCCGCGCTGTCATATCCAGCATCAGCCCGAGGCGGCTCGGCATGCATTTGAAGAACCAGACATGGGAGACCGGGACGGCCAGCTCGATGTGCCCCATCCGTTCGCGCCGCACGCGGCTCTGGGTCACTTCGACCCCGCAACGGTCGCAGACGATGCCCTTGTGCTTGATCCGCTTGTACTTGCCGCAGTTGCACTCCCAGTCCCGCGTGGGGCCGAAGATGCGCTCGCAGAAAAGGCCGCCCTTCTCGGGCTTGAAGGACCGGTAGTTGATGGTCTCGGGATTCCGCACTTCGCCACGGCTCCACGAGTGGATCGACTCCGGCGACGCCACCCCGATGGTGACGCACGTGAAGCCGTCCGACTCGTCCATTCCGAGAACCTGTCTCAGCGTGCTATTGTCCAAAAAAAAGCCCTCCTGTTTCAGCGGCAGTTGCCGCAGGCTTTCGGTGCATGTTCGAAACGACTAGGCTTTTGCCCCTTCACCACCACGGCCACGGCGGACCCTGATGTCGAGGCACAGGCTCTGCATTTCCTTCATCAGAACATTGAAGGATTCCGGCGTTCCCGCTTCCAGGGTGTTGTCCCCGTGCATGATCGACTCGTAGATCTTCGTCCGTCCCACCACGTCATCGCTCTTGACGGTGAGCATTTCCTGGAGGGCGTGAGCCGCGCCATAGGCTTCCAGCGCCCACACTTCCATCTCGCCGAAGCGCTGGCCGCCATGCTGTGCCTTGCCGCCCAGTGGTTGCTGCGTGACTAGGGAATAGGGTCCGACCGCGCGGGCATGGATCTTGCTGACCACCAGATGGTCCAGCTTCAGCATGTAGATCTGCCCAACCATGATGCGCTGCGCGAAGGAGGCGCCGCTGCGTCCGTCGTAGAGGCGAGTCTTGCCGTCCTCGGCCACGAAGCACTCGTCGCGGTTGTTGCCCTCGGCATCCAGCACATGGCCGCTCTTGTCCACCGTCCAGCCGGCTTCCTCGACCTTCACCTGTCGTGCTTCGCCCAGAAGCTCGTGGATCTTGTCCTCGGACATGCCGTCAAACACGGGAGTGGCGATGGTCATGCCCAACACGCTTGCGGCCCATCCGGCATGGGTCTCGAGCACCTGCCCGACGTTCATGCGGCTGGGAACGCCCAGCGGGTTGAGGACGATGTCAACCGGGGTGCCGTCCGCCATGAACGGCATGTCTTCGACGGGCACGATCTTCGCGACGATGCCCTTGTTCCCGTGACGACCGGCCATCTTGTCCCCGATCATGATCGGGCGCTTGCTGGCCACGTACACCTTGACCGACTTGATGATGCCGGGATCGCTGCCGTCGCCCTCTTCAAGCCGAATGATGGTTTCCTCGCTCCGCAACTCGATGTCGCGGATGCGCCGACGGAACCCCTTCATCACCTCGTCGATCTGCTCCTTGGCCGGGCCGACGGGCAGCTCGTAGCAATCGTGGCACTGGGCCAGACGCTTGAGCATGATCTTGGTGATCTTGCGGTCGGCAGGAATGATGTCCCCGCCGCCGACTTCCTCAGTCTTGACCACGGCAACGGGCAGCTTCTGCCCCAGCAGGAAACCTGCCAGCCGTTCCGCCAACTCGTCCACGATCTCGCCCAGTTGCGATTTGTGGACATTCTTGGCGTCCTTGATCTTCCGGCGGATGTCGGCCTTCGTCATCTTCTCCTTGGTGGGATCCACCCGGCGCTCGACGCGCACATCCATCACAATGCCGCTGCTGCCTCCGGAGACGAGCAGGGAACTGTCCTTCACGTCCGCCGCCTTCTCGCCGAAAATGGCCCGCAGCAAGCGTTCCTCGGGGGCGAGTTCCGTCTCGCTCTTCGGCGTGATCTTGCCGACCAGAATGTCGCCGGCCCTGACTTCCGCGCCGATGCGAATCACTCCCTCGGCGTCGAGGTCGCGCAGGGCATCCTCGCCCACGTTCGGAATGTCACGGGTAATCTCTTCGGGACCCAGTTTGGTGTCCCGGGCCGTAATGTCGTACTCGCTGATGTGGATGCTCGTGTAGATGTCATCGCGCACCATGCGCTCACTGATGACGATGGCATCCTCGAAGTTGTATCCACGCCAAGGCATGAAGGCAACCATCACATTCTGACCCAGCGCCAACTCGCCGCCCTCGGTGGAAGCACCGTCAGCGATCACATCACCCGCCGCGATCTTCTGGCCCGTGGACACCAGCGGCCGTTGATTGATCATGGTGGAGTTGTTCGACCGCATGAACTTGTAGAGGCGGTACTCGCGCACGGAGCCGGGCTTCTTGGTGTCCTCGGGCAGCTTGCCGTCGGCAGTGGTGATGACCCGGGAGGAGTCCACCGCCGCCACGACACCAGCGCAGTCGGCGCAGACAACAGCGCGGGAGTCGCGGGCGACAACCGCCTCCAGGCCGGTGCCCACGTACGGGGCTCTGGCTTGCAGCAGAGGCACCGCCTGGCGCTGCATGTTGGAGCCCATCAGGGCGCGGTTCGCGTCGTTGTGCTCAAGGAAGGGGATCAACCCGGCGGCAGCGCTGATCAACTGTTTCGGGGAAACGTCCATGTACTGGACCTCGGCGGCCACATGCTCGCCAGAGTCCCCCATATGGCGGCTCAGCACATACGGATTCTCGAAGGCGCCCTTGGCACCGACGGGAGCGTTCGCCTGAGCGATGACATAGCGCTCCTCGCGGTCGGCAGACAGGTAGTCGATCTCCTTGGACACGTTGCTGTTCTTGACCCGGCGATACGGAGTCTCGATGAAACCAAAGGAGTTGATCCGCCCATACAGGGCAAGGGAGGAGATCAGACCAATGTTCGGACCTTCAGGAGTCTCAATCGGGCAGACGCGGCCATAGTGGCTGGAATGCACATCGCGCACCTCGAACCCAGCCCGCTCGCGACTCAGACCGCCGGGGCCCAAGGCGCTGAGACGACGCTTGTTCGTCAGTTCGGCCAGGCAGTTCGTCTGGTCCATGAACTGACTCAGTTGGTTCCGGCCAAAGAAGTCGCGGATCACTCCGGCCAAAGCCTTCGGGTTGACGAGCTTCCCAGGCGTCACGTCGTCGGCCTGCATATCGTAGAGAGTCATGCGCTCGCGAGCCAGGCGCTCCGTACGCATCAGACCTACGCGGCACTGGTTCTGGAGAAGTTCCCCCACGGTCCGCACGCGCCGGCTGCCGAGGTGGTCGATATCATCGACGTGCCCTTCGCCACTGCGCAACTGCATGAGGTACACGGTGGCACCCACAAGGTCTTCCTTGGTCATGATCCGGGCATCGGATGCCGGCGGCTTGAGCTTCAGCATCTCGAACTGCTCGTCCAGCTTCTGATTGATCTTGTGGCGCCCCACCAACCCGAGGTCGTAACGCCTGACATCGAAGAACAAGCGCTTGAACAGCTGTTTGGCATTGTTCACGCTTGGGGGATCGCCAGGGCGCAGACGCCGGTAGATTTCCTTCAGCGCCTCCTCGGCATTGGTCGAGGGATCACGTTGCAGGCAACGGATGAAGGAATCGCCAAGGCGGGCCGTATTGACCACTTGGATCTTCTTGATCCCCGCAGCCTTGGCTTGCGCCAGGACCTCGGGGTTCAGCGGCTCCAGTCCCGGCAGGATCGGCTCGTCGGCCTTGTCGGCCGGGTCGCCCCCGATCGCCGTGGCGGAGAACCAGGCTGCCAAGTCGTCCTGCTTGCGGAGCTTGGCCAAACTCAGCGCCTCGACGCCGTAGACCGCATTGAGCAATTCGAGGTTGGTCTCGTAGCCAATCGCCCGCAGGAACGTGCTGACGAGGAACTTGCGGCGACGACGACGACGGTCCAGGTAGATGTAGACCAAGTCGTTGATGTCGAACTGGACCTCCATCCACGACCCGTGGTCCGGAATCAGCCGGAACGAGTACAGCGTCCGGCCGCTCGCATGCCGAGTGGATTCGAAGCAGATGCCCGGAGACCGGTGCAGCTGGCTGACGATCACTCGCTCGGCGCCATTGATCACGAACGAACCGCGGTCGGTCATGACCGGGATGTCGCCCATGTATACGCGCTCTTCCTTGGTCTCCTTGGCCGTTTTCAGCCGGAACACCACGTGCAACGGGGCCGCGAACGTGCCCCCGCCCAACATGCAGTCCACCAGAGGAGTCTTGGGCTCGCCGATTTCGTACTGGACATAGTCCAGCACGCAGTTCTGATCGAAACTCTCGATCGGAAACACTTCTCGGAACACTTCCTGGAAACCGGCGTCCTCCCTTCCGTCGGGTGCTGTGCCGGTCTGTAGGAACTCGTTGTACGAGTCTACCTGGATTCCGATCAGATCGGGAATCTCCAGGATATCCTGAAGTCGTCCGAAGTTTACTCGTTCACCCATGCTCTGGTCGCCTCACACCCGGTTTAAGACACTTGCGGCCTGTAATCGCGAAGAAAGACACACCGGAGGTCGAGGAAGGTCCCGACCCCCGATATGCCCTGAAATGTACGATCTAGGATAGACCGGCCGGAACTACTTGAGTTCCACGGTGCCGCCAGCTTCCTCGATCTGCTTCTTGATGTCGTCGGCTTCTTCCTTCGTCGCACCTTCCTTGATGGGGCCAGGAGCGCTATCGACGACCGCCTTGGCCTCCTTGAGGCCGAGGCCGGTGATCGCCCGGACGACCTTGATCACGGCAATCTTCTTGCTGCCGCAATTGGTCAGAATGACGTCGAATTCGGTCTGCTCCTCTTCCGGTGCGGCAGCGTCGGCAGCAGGGCCGGCGGCCATGGCGGCAGCAGGTGCGGCCGCGGATACGCCGAGGCGTTCCTCCAGGGCCTTGACCAGATTGGAGACCTCGAGAACCGTCAGATTCTCAACATACGAGATGAATTTTTCCATCTCTTCAGAGACAGCGACTTTGCTTTCTTCGGACATGTCAGTATACCTCCGCGCGTGTTTAGGCAGCTTGTTCTTTTTCCTTGAGGTGGGCACTCAACACATAGACGATGCTCGCCAGTTTGGCATTGAGCACCTGGACCAACTGCGTGGCCGGAGCCTGCAGCGTGCCGAGCAGCATGGCCAAGAGAACTGCCTTGGGGGGCAGCTCGGCCAGCTGAGCAACCTGCTCGCCGGTGAGCAAGTTGCCGTCCACGACGCCCATGCGGATGGACGCGCCTTCGTGTTGCTTCGCAAAGCCCTTGAGGGCCTTCGCCACCGCCGCGACATCTTCGCCGCCGCAGACTATGGCGTTATCTTCAGCAATGCCTGCCTCTGCCAGGGCATCGACCCCAGCTTCCTGAGCGGCGCGCTTGAAGAGCCGGTTCGGAATGACGTGGCACTCGCTGCCCAAGGCGGCGAGCTGGGTGCGCAGGTCAGTGAACTCGGCAGCAGACAGGCCTTTGTAGCCGATCAGGAAGAAGCCGTTGGAGAGCCCAATCAGCCCCTTGAGATCCTCTACCAGTTGTTGCTTTTCTGCTCTCATCTGTACCCTACGCCTTTGCCATGGATTTGACATCGACCCGGACGCCAGGGCTCATGGTCGCGCAGACTGTGACGCTCTGCACGTAGATGCCCTTTGCAGACGCTGGACGGGCGCGCACGACTTGGTGAACCACCGCTTCCGCATTGGTGAGGAGATCCTCAAACGGGAACGCGAGCTTACCGATCGGGACATGCACGCAGCCGCCGCGATCGCAACGGTATTCCACGCGACCTGCTTTGGCTTCACTCACGGCATCACCCACATTGTCGGTAACCGTGCCCGTCTTCGGGTTCGGCATCAGGCCCCTCGGGCCGAGCGTCCGCCCCAACGTGCGCACGATT
>Ga0233431_1005951_pt1 | contig 11348 bp, 12 predicted proteins | sample SI_118_April2016_FD_179867 | JGI IMG/M metagenome (GOLD analysis project Ga0233431, IMG submission 179867) | Seawater microbial communities from Saanich Inlet, British Columbia, Canada - SI_118_April2016_200_MG | ecosystem: Environmental > Aquatic > Marine > Inlet | place: Canada: British...
TAAGGGTGACGTAGGCGCCGGGGGACAGAACCCAATCAAAGCAGATTTTTTCTTCCTGAAGAAAAGTCTTTTCAAGGGTCACTTCCAGAAGACCCCCTTCTTCGAACATGGCATCGGCTGCGTTGGTGACCAAATTCATCATAATCTGATTGATCTGATCGGGATCACCCAGGATATTGCATGGATCATCAGAAATGTGCTGTTCAAATTCCACACTGGTGGGAATAGCAGACCTGAGCATCTTCATGGATTCTTTAATGATGGGGGACATTTTCAAGGGTTTACTCTCTTCTTCGCTCTTGCGGCTGAAAGCCAGCAATTGCTGGACCATATCCTTTGCCCTGATAGAAGCCAGACGAATTTCCTTTAAAGACTCACTTGCGGGATTATAATCTGGAACATCATCAGTAGCCAGTTCCGCATTACCGAGGATAATGGCCAGAATATTGTTGAAATCGTGGGCAATGCCCCCGGCCAAGGTCCCGATGGCTTCCATCTTCTGGGCCTGCTGGAGTTGGTCTTCAAGCCTTGTTCGTTCTTCTTCGGCCTGCTTGCGCTCGGTGATGTCTACCACAATACCACCGATAAATTGCGGATGTCCGTCAATCACTGAAATCGGAAAATAAGAAACAAGATAATTTGTAATCTTTCCAGGTGTCGAGGGCAATTCGCCACTTAACTCTATATTTCGAAACGGCTCGCAATTAGAAAGGATTTTTTCAAATAAGGGTATTATAATTGGGGCGGCTTTTGGTAAAATTTCTTGAACCGTTTTTCCAATGTGTTCTTCTAAGGATGGGCCATTGATTTTTTGCAGTACATCATTAATAAAAACATAACGAAACTCCCTATCCCATATAGCAAATCCTACTGGAGAGTTATTTAAAAATGCATTCAAATGCTCCCGACTCTCCCGTAGCACCTTCTCCGTCTGCTTGAGATCGGTGATGTCGTCAATCATACACAGATGACGCGGATGGGTTTCATCTTCTACTGCCACAGGAGCAATGGTCATATTGACCCAAACATGAGAACCATCCGGACGGATATATCGTTTGTCCATATTGAAGCCTGTTATCTTCCCGGCATTCAATAGAGCCATATTATCCAAATCTTCCTGCACATCGTCAGGATGCGTAATGCTCATCCAATCTCCACCCTTCATCTCTTCTATTGCTCTTCCGGAAATCTCCGCAAACTTTGGGTTGAGCGCATGTATGTGTCCGGTCAATGAGCCAATTAACGCAATACCAAATGGAGACTGCTCAAACATTTCCCTGAACCGACTTTCACTCTCCCGAAGCGCCTCCTCGGCCCCCTTGCGCTCTTCAATTTCTTCTTTTAGTTGTTCGTTTGTTTTCGATAATTCCGCAGTACGTTCTTCTACACGGTGTTCGAGCTCCTTGTGGGATTTTCTCAGACCGGATTCTGCTTTAAGACGCCTGGCCCAGTTAAACAGTAAAAGAAAAATAAGGATGGCTTCAATAATGAATAAAGATATCCCGCCAATGATATACCACCTGTATTCCCCCCAGGTTGTCAATTCCTTAAAATGAACGATACTGCCATCTGGAAGTTTCTGTTCATCAAGACCCCATCTCTGCAACTGATGCCAGTCAAACATGGGAACAACCGTTCCATAACTGGTTATCGGGAGATCTGAGGGTTCTTTTCCTTTGAGTATCGCTAAAGCATATTGTGCGGTTTTTTTTCCCTGGACCTCAAAACCAACCAGACGCCCGCCGACAATACCGTGGCCCAGATACGTTTCAAAAACGCTGTAGGACGGGACACTTGATTTACCTACAATTTCAGCCATGGATTCTAGTGGAATAAAAACATTGCCTGTCTTATCCCTGTAGATAGTTACAAAAAAAATTACAGTATCTTCCGGCAAACGTGCCACCTGTTCAAGAATTTGATCCATTGAATGATCGGTAAGGTAAGTGAATTGCAGGTTATTCTTATATGACTGAAATATTTTCTTGGCCTTTTCAACGATAGCCCCAACGGTTTTCGAGATGCCGCCAATGAGGACGACATGTTTCGTGTTTGGCTGGAGTTTGAGCGCTGCTTCTAAAGTTCCTTGTATGTCTATCTTATACGAAATACCCGTAACGTTACCGGGCAGATTTAGACCCTTGAGATTCGATTCAGTAACAACCGTGAAAACGGTCGGTATGCCCGGAAAGATTTCATCACCATAATCAAGCATAAAACGCAAAGCAGCGGTGAGGATAGTGATCACGACATCGATTTTACCATCACCGTATTTATGGCGCAGCAAATCAACTATTTCTTGCTTGTAGTGGTTACTGGTAAATCGATATAGATCGAGGTATTCTATGTCCAGCTTGATGCGATAGTCGTTGTTGGCTTGAAAAACCTGCTGAATACCTTTTTCGGCAAGCTTAACCGCAGGCATGTTTTTGGCGTGACCAGCAAGAATGAGGACCCTTTTTGTCTCTCTCTTTTCCGCGGCACTGACATTAATGATTGAGAACAGGATAACGAAAACGACACATATAACTTTCAAAGAAAACCGCATATCGAACCTCAATAGAGACTGTTAAGAATGAGCAGAAAGTTTCAAAGGGCCGCATCTCCTGAAAGGGTTTGGCTTTATTATGGAAAAGGTTTTAAGCTTCCAACAGGCAAACATCGCACTTACGTGCATAGATCCAGCATCCCACATCGGTTATGATCATACAAGGCTAGCGGATCAATCCTTCACCTTTTGCGTGGAATTTCTAATATCTCAGGCGGGATCCGGGCGCTTCCACTGATAGGGCAGCTTCCGGATCTCTCCCGGTTCTTTCATGGTCTGCAGAGCATCGAGAGCATCTAGCAAGATGCGCCGTTGACGAGTCACATTACCCGGCTCTCCGAACATGCTACCCCGCGCGAATCTCACCTGAAGGGCTCTGGGCGGCTTGATGCGCTCCATCCGCTCCGGCGCGTTACCCATCGAAATGGTAGGAATCCCCTCTTCTTCAATCATTCTCTGAATCAAACCCACGGTTTGATGACACTTGGGTCAAACGGGCACCAGCAAGACGGCATCGGCCCCGTCGGCCTTGATACGGGAGATCATTTTGGGGACGGCCTCCGTAACCAGAGGCGTCACGTTGTTGACATAGCTGTAGCTGTAGTGGGTGTCGACTGCCTTTCCGATAATGCCCTCGTTCTCCAGTTCGATGAGGCGGTGGATGGGAAAGATGATATTGATGTCCTGCTCGACCAGGCTGTGATCGTAATGTCCATGAGCGATGCCAATCTCTCGCTGTTGGACGGTTTTTGGGATTTCCCGAAGGGACGGATCCCCGTGAATGGAAAGCGTGTCGAATGCCGGCTGGCTGTCCTTCAGGTAGAGACCGGCGCTGGTGATCAGCACGAAGGCCTTCTCAGAAGGCTTCCCGGTGTATGGCATCCAGGGAATATCATCAGGGATTATGGAAGGATACTTTTTTAAAATTTCCGCCATTTTGCCGGCCTGAAAATCCGGCATGCTTTCTTCCACCCACTTTTCGTATGCGGGTTTGAATTGTTCCAGGTCGATCGGCATGTGTATTTCCTTTCAAGTTTCTTTGTTTCAACTGTTCAATATCCTCAAAAGCTAAAATATGACCAACGAAGCAAGAAATATCATTGGAAACGATTTTCATACAACATCCTTTTCTCCTTTATGTTACGGTTTACTGGAATATATTTTAATGATCAAATGGGGTTGACCCCGAACTTTACTCCGTCCACGAGGACTGGCACCTACAAATTGAAGAAGACAGTTTTCGTTCGGGCACTATTTAACCATAATTCGTTTCACATTCACTGCCGGCCAGGTATAAATCAGGATAAGAGGGGTACTACCTGTATTCTTGACCCCATGACGGCTGTTGGCGGCAGCCCAAAGGTGGCATCCCGCCTCAATGGGTACAGGATCGCCTTCGGTATAGAGCTGCCCGCTTCCCTGAATTATAATCATGCAGTCATCAACCGGATGTGTGTGCGGTGGGATTTCGCTGCCGGGTTGCAGGGTAAGTTTCCCCATGGTAACTGCCTGAGAACCGCTGTCATACTCGACTGCCTGGACAAGGGTGACGCCTGGAAATATCGCCCTACCTTTGATGTCTTTTTCTCTAAATACTGGCATTGGCTAATATCCTTTTTCCTAATATTGCGATGGCTTAGGTTCCTGCAGGTCTAGGTTTCTTTCATTTCACGGGAAACATCAACCGCAGGATGAGCGGTTACATAAATCAGATCCTCGTTTCCATCATTCCCCATACTGTGCCATGTATTGGCAGGGACGAGTAGCCCCATCCCCGGTTCAACTGTGTGTGTTCCTTCACCTTCTATGGTCAGATAACCAGTCCCGGCATAAACGTACATCGCTCCCTCAACCTTATGTCGGTGCGTCGGGATTTTACCCCCGGGATGAAGCGTTTCCGAAATTACGGTGATGGCCTGGGAACCGTGGTCCTTGTCTACTACCAGCTTCATCTCGAACCCGGGGAATAATTCTCTCACTTCGGTATCCTCCTTGCGAGTTACCGGCATTTTCAATTACCTCTCTTCTCTTCACTGCCGTAGCGCACCCACGTGCATTATCTTTGCGTGGACTTTGGTCTAATTTAGCCCGGTTTTCAGATATTTGTAAACCAAAAAATCGAACCGTGATCAACGCGAGAATACAGATGGAATCTCATTGCCTCAATAGGTTGTATAACTTTGACAAAGGTCAAATATAACGGAAGGCTGCCAGAGGTATTGTTTTGTGGGATGAAAATTACTTGATGCAACTATGATATAGCAGGAATCTTTCATGGGGCCCTGAAGGGCTTGCCATTACCGAAAAGACCCTGAATACCACCATTAAGATACACCCGTTCCTAACCAGATTTGCAGAAATTTTCTTGCGGGTATCATCTCAAAAAGTATCAAACCAGAACTTCGCCCGGATGACCGAAGGCATGAAGGATCCCTTGTGGGAATAATCGCCTACATCCACCACTTCGATATCCACAGCGCCCAGGGCTTTCATCTTGTTGCACGAATCTACTGAATAGGAATAAGGCCAGAGTTCGTCAGCGTTCCCGTTATACAGCCGGGTTGGGGTGATCGCTGCAAAATTGTCAATAATATTATCTTTCATTTTTACACGGATTGAGCGATTCCGGTCTCGGGTGCCCACGTGAAGAACCTATTCATTAGGTTTTGCATTAAAATATGGGGGGATCGATCAATGTATCGTCATCCCTTCGGTGGAGACGAAGATCAAGGCCCCTTTTTATCCTGGGCAAAAGTTGAAAAGTACATCGGTGTAAAGGAGCCGAAGGCTCAGAGAGTTGTATACGCGTGTCACATACCCCATCTTAATGCGGCGGTATGAACGGGGTTGTCCCAGTGCTGGATGATTTTATCATCGAGTTTTGATATGGTTATGGATGCGCCTGCCATTTCCAGCGAGGTGGTATAATTGCCCACAAGGGACCGACTGATTTTCACTTTATTTTTTCCCAGCTCCTTTGCGGCGCTGTTGAAAAGTAAATAGAGCTCCATCAAAGGGGTTCCGCCAAATCCATTGATGTGCAATAAAACTTCAGTGTTATTATCAGGTTTGAGATCTTCCAATATGGTGTCCACCAGGTCCCGGGTAATTTCATCCGCACCCTTTGTTTTCTCCCTTTTTCTTCCCGGTTCTCCATGAATGCCCACACCGATTTCCATTTCATCATGGGCGATTTCGAATGTCGGCTTACCCGCGGCAGGTACAGTGCAGCTTGTAAAGGCAACGCCCATGGAAGCGGTCATTTCGTTTACATGATCTCCCAATTCCTTACATTCGGCAAGTGATGCCCCGGCTTCAGCGGCGCTCCCCACGATTTTTTCAACGATCATCGTTCCGGCCACGCCCCTGCGTCCTGTCGTAAACGATGAGTCTTCCACCGCAACATCATCATTTACCAGCACGGTCATATTTTCCATTTCAAGCATTTCAGAGGCCATTTCAAAATTCATCAAATCACCGGAATAATTCTTGACGATAAACAGAATTCCGCCGCCATTATCAACTGCCTGTGAAGCCGAAATCATTTGATCAGGAGTGGGGGAAGTAAATACCTGCCCGGGACAAGCGGCATCCAGCATGCCATAGCCAACAAAACCGCCATGAAGCGGTTCATGGCCTGATCCACCTCCCGATATGAGGGAGACCTTGCCTTCTTTCGATTTATCCGCTCTTGTAATATAATTGGGGTTTAAGTGTACTTTCAGGATATCGCCATGCGCTGAACCAAACCCGGTCAAACTTTCGGTAAGAACATCATCCACATTATTGATGAATTTTTTCATTTGGATTCCTCCCGGTTAATCAGGTAATTGCAAATCGTAAAAATAATGAGCTGACAGGATTTGGCTCCCGGGTCGATGTGACCTTTTGCTCTGTCGCCCAGGTAAGAGGCCCTCCCTTTGGTTGCTGCGATATCTTTGGTAGACAGCATACCGCGTTCAGCCTCAGCCATCAACTGACCTAACATCTCATTTTTGGGCAAATTGTCTGTTTCAACAAGTTCACTGAACAGATTTGAGACCGGTATCAGGACGTCCATCATGGTCTTATCCCCTACATCCGCTTTCCCTCTTTGTTTCACTAATTCGACACCGGAAGAAAACATTTTTGCAACCGTTTTGCTGTTATCAATATCATCTGAACCCTGGACTTTGCCCATTCCCATGAACAAACTCGCAAACAAAGGGCCTGCCGCACCACCGATGGAGGACAATAATGTCATTCCGATCTTATTCAGGGCATCCCCGGGTTTTAAAGAACCCAATTCTTCTTCTATTTCAAGAATGGCCTTCATGCCCCTTCTCATATTAATGACGTGATCGCCATCGCCGATAGCCTGATCCAGTTTTTCAATTTCAGAGGCGTTGGCTTCATACGCTTTTTGAACTTCTTTTAGGATTTCTATGATAATTTCACTGCTCATAAATACACCCTCTGAGATTCCTTATCAAAAAACAGCATATCATCTTTCCTGACGGCAATCTTTACATCCCTATCTGATCTTGAAAGTGATTCCGGTTTGACCACCGCACGTATCACTTCACCCATGAAGCGCATTGAAACGATCTCTTCAACCCCGAGATTCTGTATGGTTTCGATCCGTGCATCCAACGTACCCTCACCACCTAATGACACACTTTCAGGACGAAAAGCAGCAAATTCAACCTTGGCAGGGAGCTCTATATTGATTAATTTAGATGGGATTACATTTATTTTCGGTGAACCCAGTTTGGTGGCAACATAGACGGAATTGGGATCATTATATATCTTTTCGGGTGTGTCAATTTGTATTAGTTCACCTTCCTTTAAGACGCCAATCCGATCCGCCATGGTCGTGGCTTCAACATGATCATGAGTTACAAATAACAGCGTGGCCCCAAGTTGAACCTGGATATTCTTTAATTCCAGCCTCAGTTCTTCCCTTAGTTTGGCATCAAGTGAAGATAGAGGCTCGTCCATCAAAAAAATATTGGGTTTTCTGACCAAAGCCCTTCCCAATGCGACTCTCTGCATTTCTCCGCCGGAAAGATGCGTTGCCTTGTTTGTTAATTTATCTTCAATATGAAGAGTTTTTGCCATATCACGAACAATTTTGTCAATTTCTCCCTTACTTAAAGATCTTAGTGGTGATCTGAGAGGAAACGCCAGATTATTGTAGACCGTATAATTTGGGTATAAAGAGTATTGTTGAAATACAAAAGCGACATCTCTTTGAGCCGGCTGAAATTGGGTTATGTTTTCATTGCTTATAAAAATATTGCCCTCATCGGCTTTTTCCAAACCCGCTATCAACCTTAAGGTTGTCGTTTTACCTGCGCCCGTGGGGCCCAATAATACAAAAAATTCACCGTCTTTGACGGTAAACGAAAGATTGGAAACGGCATTTGTATCCCCAAACTTTTTGGATACGTTTTCAAGCTTGACTTCAGACATTCAGACCTTTCAATTAATGAATTGACTTCTTATGGCTGTTTCATCATCGCCATTAAAGATGATAATCCTGTTGGAATCAAATTCTAATCCAATATTATCCCCAATTTTTACATTAATCACACTAGGCGTTCTTGCCTTGATCCTTCCGAATTCGGTGTCAACGGTGATGATTTTGTTAGCGCCAAGATACTCAACGCCATATACTTTCCCCCTGATATCACCGTTGTCTACGATATTGATGTTTTCCGGCCTGATTCCCAGATAGTTAAAATCCATATTGCTGTCTTCATGACACTCGGGAGTGGTTAATTGTGAGCCGTTTATTTTGACGGATGTGCTTCCTTTTTTCACAAAGGCGTTGACATCGATAAAATTCATTGCGGGGCTTCCGATAAAACTCCCTACGAATTTTGCTCGCGGTTTATTGTAGATGGTCAACGGATCATCTGCCTGGAGCATAACACCCTTATCCATAATGCCGATCCGATCTCCCATGGACATGGCTTCATTCTGATCATGTGTGACATAAACGGTTGTGGCATTAATATCGTTATGCATCTTTTTGAGTTCAAAAGACATGGATTCTCTGAATTCGGCATCCAGGCTTCCGAGAGGTTCGTCCATTAGAAAGGCTTTCGGCCTCCGGATAATGGCCCTCCCTAAAGCAACCCTTTGTTTGTCCCCTCCCGACAAAGCAGAGACTTTTGATTTCAATAGATTGTCGAGATGCAGTAATTTCCCAACTTCCAGGACTCTTTTCCTGATTTCGGATCTTTTTCTCCCTTGGGTTTTCAAAGGGAAACCAATGTTTTTTTCCACATTCATGTGTGGGTACAGCGCAAACATTTGAAATACAAAAGCGATGTTTCTTTGAGATGCTCGCAAAAAGGTTATGTCTTCCGAGTCTAAAAATATTTTCCCATGTGTTGGAAATTCCAAGCCGGCGATCATCCGCAAGGTCGTTGTTTTCCCGCACCCCGACGGCCCAAGCAATACGAAGAAGTCCCCATCTCTGATGGTAAGGTTGGAGTTGGTTACGGCTACAAAATCACCAAACTGTTTCTTTAAGTCTTCTATTACAATCTCAGCCATAATAATTCTTTTTATTCCGGAAAGTGACTCACGACAATGAATGCAATGGTGCCAAACAATATGAACTTGAAAGAATGGGAGTATACCGACAAAGAAAATGGTTGCATGAACATGAAAATCCCCAAACCGATAATCGATGATGCAATATTTTCCAGTGAATTCCTGCCCAGTATATTAAATCTGCGGCCCTTTGTAGTTTTCATCGTTTAACAGCTCCAAATGTGATGCCTCTTAACAAATGTTTCCTCAATATAATCGTAAATACGACCACCGGCAGCAAAAATATCATGGTGGCCGCTGAGATGGCGGGCCAATCCAGGCCACCCTCCCCGATGATGGTCGGGATGAAAGGGGGCAGCGTCTGTGCCTCTCTGAAAGTAAGCAAAATGGCGAAGGCATATTCATTCCATGCAAAAATCAAACAGAAAATGGCAGTGGCTGCAATACCGGTAGCCGCCTGGGGTAAGATTATCTTAAAAAAGGCGCTCATCCTTGAGTAACCGTCCACCATGGCCGCGTCCTCATATTCCCTTGGGATTTCATCTATAAAACCTTTTAATAGCCATACCGACAAACTTAGATTCACAACGGTATAAAGCATAATCATCCCCAAGTGTGAATCGCTTAAGCCAAGTTTCCTGTACATCAAAAAGATCGGAACCGCTGCTGCGATGGGAGGGAACATGCGTGTTGACAGAACAAAAAATAGAAGATCGTCTTTCAGGGGTATTCGAAACCTGGAAAAAGCATATGCTGCAATGGTCCCGAAAAACACCGAAAAAAATGTGGCGCCGAAACCGATAATGATGGAATTGACGAACCGCTGAATAAATCGGGAAGGCCCGGCGATGACCATCTGTCTCTTGCGGACAATTTCTTCATACCACGTTTCGGGAGGGGGCAATGTTTCCAGATACTCGGCCGATTGCCGGGTTCTCTGAGTGAACAGATTGACGAACCCTTCCAGCGACGGCTCGGAAATTATCTTTGGCGGATATGAAATGGCATCGGTAACGCTCTTAAAGGCGGTCGATACAATCAATACCATCGGTATGAATGCTATGGATGCATAAAGTATAATTAAAAAGGCAGCAATTCTCCGGCTGGTTGCAGAGGGCTCCAATGGGGATCTGGTTGTATCTCGAGATGCTGACATGGTGGTATTATTTCTCTTTTAGTTTATTTAGAAGCTTCACGTAGATATTTCCTGCTCCCAGTACCGTCACAAAAAGGATGACAGCAAAAGCAGAGCTATAGCCGGTTCTCCATTTTTCAAAAGCCGCTCTCTTGAGGTGTATGGAAGCCAGCTCCGTAATGGATCCGGGCCCGCCGCCTGTCAGTTCATTGACCAGATCAAACATTTTGAAATTCTCTATGCCTCTGAGCAATACCGCCAGCATTAAAAACGGCAGTACGGAAGGGAGCGTAATATGTAAAAATTGCTGCCATTTACTGGCCCGGTCAATTTCCGCGGCTTCGTAAAGATAATCAGGGATGGATCTTAGACCTGCCAGACACATGAGCATGACAAACGGTGTCCACATCCATGTATCAACAATGATGATACTCCAGGGGGCCAGGGAGACATCTCCGATCATCGTAAATTCACCGAAATTGTAAATGGCATTAACGATATGATTGAAGAGGCCTGCCTGAGGCTGGTAAATGTATTTCCAAAAAACCCCCACCACTGCCGGGGAAAGCATCATCGGCAAGACAACGATTGTCGTCAATATTTCATGACCTTTAAATTTCTTGTCCAATAGCAGTGCTAAAGTGAGACCGAGGAGTGCTTGAAAAAAAATGGTCCAGAATAAAAAATGTGCTGTGGCCTGCAAATTAAGCCATACATCTTCATTCGTTAATATTTTTTCGTACCACTTCAATCCGACCCACGCAATTTCAACACCGCGTCTATTGGCCTTATAGTTTGTGAAAGATAGATAAACCGTCCATATGAGAGGATAAATATTGATAAACAGCAATAATATTATGGTGGGGAGGGTAAACAGCCATGCCATCGTACGGTCGGACATGTTTATCAGTTTATTATTGATTGTTTTTAGCATATTATTGTTTGTTGTATTTTTTGGATGAAACAAAGTAGGCGCAGTTTCAGCTGCACGTAATGGTTTGACGTACGGCCAAATCCGCGCCTACATATAAAATATAGACTATTCCATATCTGTTATGGAGAATGCCTATTTCTTGAGTTTACCTTCTTCTATGAAAACTTCTTCCCAGTCGGCTTTGA
>Ga0233431_1005952_pt1 | contig 11348 bp, 12 predicted proteins | sample SI_118_April2016_FD_179867 | JGI IMG/M metagenome (GOLD analysis project Ga0233431, IMG submission 179867) | Seawater microbial communities from Saanich Inlet, British Columbia, Canada - SI_118_April2016_200_MG | ecosystem: Environmental > Aquatic > Marine > Inlet | place: Canada: British...
TTTCTCTTTCACTATGAATTTACCGAATCCGCTGATAAGGAGATCCTCTCCTGACTCCAGGGTACTCTTTATGATTTCAAGGAGAGAATCAATTGTGGTCGAAGATTCATCTTTTGAAAAGTTGGAGCTCTTGTAAAGGTGATCGATCAGTTTTGCTTTGGTGACGTTCATAAGGCTGATTTCCTTTTGGTTTGGGCTGGTTGATATTTTCCTTCATCTTTTGGGAATCTTGAGTGGGATAGTATTATAGTCTTGATTTTTTGTAAAGAATCTTTGACGATTGTGAGGTTATGCTATCCGCTTTTTGACCGACACATGGAAAACCTGCGATATCGTCAGGGGAAGAGCTTAAGCCATGGCTGGGGTATATCATGGCTCTAACAGCTTTTCAGGTCGGTTGAGACCCGTTGATATCTCCAACATACATCAGACAACTACCGGGTGGACATAAGCGCTCAATACATGAAAAGGCAGAATCCCAAAAAGAGACCCTGCCTTTTCCAAGGAGAATGAAAAATGAAACGAGGTTTGTCTGAACGTTAACAATCCAACAGGATGATCAAAAGATAGCTTCCAGAAGCGCCGTTATTAACCTAATTGCAACCTATCATTTTTATCCTTCAAGGCCGCAAAGAAAAGATGCACGCACACCCGAGAAGCCGTTGTATTAAGTGCCATTACAACTTTCTTTTTTAAATTTAACCTTTGTAGGGTTTTATCCCGCACGTGGTTTATTTGTCAGTGTTAAAGTTGATTCCTGGCACTTAAGTTAAGAAAGACAAAATTATGCTTCAAAAAAACATTCTAAAAAAGGGACTTCAGAATATCTATTCCGTCCTGGCTTGACATTCCAAAAGATTGTTTACTCAAGTCATTCGCTACCAATTGTGCAAGAATATTTGCCTGTTCTTCATCAATGGATTCAAATTCTATTGCCGCCTTTTCTGAAATATTGGCTGTTATTTTGACAGTGTCTGTTCTTGCAATCGGATCATCTTTTTCCTTGTCCGGTTCAGGTTGGGTTTGAAGGGGACCTTTATTTATCTTCTGGTTAATCAGATTGGACTCTATTCCTGTTTGCGATATGTCGATTGTTGTCATTGGACGTCCTCCTTTTAATAATGTTTACTGCAAGAAATGTGCATAATCTATTTCTTTCAACCAATTATTTTTTAACAGCAATGATTACAGTTAGTTACTCAAATTCCAGAAAGAACGTCATCTCTCGGTATAGCGTCAGAATTCCCAACATCCGTCAGAAATAGGTACAGTTTTGGTTCTATCCTTCTTTTTCAACGTTCTTTAGCTGGAGGCCTGAAGGTACCTTTTTAACTTCAAATGCCTGGCCTTTTTTAATCTTCATGCTATCGATCAGGGCTTTTGGAATGATCAGAGAGCCTCTACCATTAACGGTGACTTTCGTATTGACTGGTTTTGCTTTTTTGGTTTTGCCTTTACCTTTGATCTCCGGGGCTTCCCCAGTTTCCATTAGAGCATTTGCATAGGCCACTTTTAGTTGTGTGGAATTCTTGAAGCCGAATTTTTCCATTATTTCTGGTTGGGGTGAGCCTTCTTTAATCATTCGGAGCAGGTCTTTTCCATCGATTTGTTTTCTTCTCGGCATTGAGTTTCTCCTTGATATTTTCGTCGAAAAAAATAGGGGTTGATGTCTGAATCTTCATGAAGCTAATCATTCATCCCCCATAATGCTATTCCAGTCCATTCGTTTCTTTGTTTTGTTGACCAGCAAACCAAGGTCTTGCAACCGAATGATCATAGCATGTTTGGAAACATTCGGAAACCCCCCTGTTTCGCACATGGCGGCGGCAATAAAGGGCCATTGTTCGAGATAAGGTTCTTCACCAGATCCTCCATCGTTCTCACTCATGGAATTCTTGACAACCAGCGGTTCAGACGCACAGACCTCTTCAAATGCTTCCCGAATCTCTTTTTCCGGCATCAACAAACAGGATGCAAAGTAATCTGCCTGCCATTCAATAGGTTCCTTAGCGTTCCTGGGCCTGCATACGATCGCTGGACTGTTGATACCGGTCTTTGATTGTTCTGTAACATACTGCCGATGCAAAACCCAGTGACCCACCTCGTGAGCGATAGTAAAAACCAATCGCCCTTCAGAGCTGCTTTCGAAGAGACGCTCGTTAATACATATGGTTTTCGATTCCACGTACACGGCTCCAAGGACTTCTCTACCAAACACCCGCGTCAAGTCATTATAGAGTAGCTTCAGTCCCAAATACCGTTCGATGATATCTTCCACCGGAATGGGCGGTTTGACCTCATATTTCGCCAAAGCCTGAAAACCATCGATCAATTCTGTGGCTTTTTCTGAGATCGTTTCCTTGGATATCCAGGGGACATTCATGATTTGTTCCTTTTGGGATTTGACCATCTTGAAAGACCTTGAGTATAACCCCCTTTCATGATGGGTTCAATCATTTTGACCGGTTATGCTCGGTTCGGAAAGTTTATTCTTATTGACTGCCCGGATATTTCTAGGGCATGTTGACCGTGTGCGAATCACTCGTTGGAAATCTCTTAAAAGGCCGGTCGTTATAAGCAAAGGCTTAGAGGGATTGAGATAGAAAACCCGGGGCTCTCCACAATGCAATGAACACTGCTATCAAAAAGATGTCTGAAAACACACAAAAAATAAAAGAATTCAAATTCCGTGACCTGGCTCCCAACATTTTTCTGGGTACAGCCAGTGATCGGTATGCAGGATGGATCGACCAAATTTACACAAGGGAACGGTATGAGGGCCGTATCAACAGCAGAACAAAGACTGTACGCAAAAAATCCTTCATTGAAAAGACACTGCCCGTTGAAAGCGTCGAGGAATATTTTGAGCATTTTTCGGTTCTTGAAATTGACTACACTTTCTATTCACCGCTCCTGGATAAAAACGATGAACCTACCCGGACCTTTCATCTCCTCAAACGGTACCGGGAACATATGAAAGAACATGATCGTGTGATTGTAAGGTCTTTTTGGTGGGTTTCTATGAAGAGAAAAAACTGGAAGGAATACAGGCATCAAACAACGACCTATACCAAACGATTGAACAACAAAATATAAACAAGAAATAACAATCATCAAAATTAGCATATCAAGAATCAACATAATCACCTCGGTTGAATTTTATGACCTCCAGAGAAGAAGTGATCAGTGCATCATTTAAGATATCTTTAAGGCCATCTCCAGGTGGAAGTGAGTTTAAAACAGGGGCCAGGGTTTCTTGTTCAGTTTCCATTCTTTGAATCAATGGATGGATGTCTCTTAAGGTGGCCTGGGGGTCGAGTAGCTTGTTCTGGTATTCTTCAAGGATGTCGAGGAAGCTTTCAGTACGTTCAGCGATTGGGTTATTTTGAACGGTGAAAAGGGGGTTTATCTGAATGTTGGGAATACTGCTTATCATTTTTGGTTTCACTTTTTCAGAGCTTGTCTTTGAAGGTTCGTTATTAATGGCATCTTTGAGCATGGCGCCAAATTCTTTGTTTGCCGGCTTATCAGGCCTGATGGTCTTGTCAGTATAGGCACTTTTCAGAATTTCCTGATTGGGATCGATCTTCATAATCTTTGACCTTTCGTTGGATTGGTTCTTGATATATATAACGGCAAAAACAACCAAAAACTAAAGGTCAAAATCCCAATGTTGGTCCTGGGCGCAGTTAGCTTCGGTTCTTCTGCAACAACCGTGCAAAACTCTGGTGAAACTGAACTTTATTAATGGTTTTAAATGTTTAACAATTATCACTTTTGGATCAAAGTCAATTGAGGGAACATGAAGCGGAAATATTTTCCTCTTCGAGAATCTTTGGTGGAAATAATCGTCCAAAAACCCCTTTCATCGGCGATTCTCCTTTTTCGAAGCTTTCTTCATTTTTCTCTTGTTTTTCTTTTTATTGGACTTCGGTTTTCGTTTTGGTTTCGACAAGGTGTTTAATGTGGTGTCCTCTTTCTTGTTAAAGCAGGCCCACCATGACATACGCCCATGGATGTCTAAGGTGGACCCCATTGTTTGGACAGCCCCGAAGGGGGTGTAAGCTCTGAATTATGTTTTTTTTGCTGCGGGGGCGCGGGTGATGCCGGTGATCTGCTCCCGTTCAAAATCAAACAGCGTCTTGGATTTCAATCCGCTGGCTACGGTGACGGTACGACCGTCCAGCACCTTTCCCACAACGGCCGCGTCAATACCCCTTTTGTTGAATACAGCGATAATCTTGGTTGAAAATTCCGGCTTGGCCGACAGGATAAACCCGAAACTTTGAAAGGAAACCAGCCATTGGGACAGCGAAAGCGGAGCAGGGCAGGGGATAACGTCCAGGTCAATCAACGCCCCTGTTCCTGAGTTTTCCATCATAATGGAAAGGGTCCCCAACAGGCCCGCATTGCTTACGTCCTTACAGGCACAGGCCCATTCCCGTTCGGCAATGAGAGGAAGGGATTCAAGGCGGTAAAGCAGCTCTTTGGTTGTTTTTCCGGAGTTGGCATCCCAGCTGGTGACCGATGAACAGCCCACCTGTCCGCTGAGATCCGCCGCAAAGATAAGGTTATCCCCGGGTTTGGCCAGATGGCTTCGAAGGAGTTTTTGGGCGCGTCCCAAGATGGCCACGGAAAGGGACGGGACGTCTGCGGGCGCGTCCGGATGGAGGTGGCCGCCCACCATGGGGACGTTCAACTTCTCGCAGCCTTTTTGGATGCCGTCAATGACCTTGGATCGATGGCCTTCATCCCCGCTGGCCAGCACATTGACCATGGCAAGGGGCCTTCCGCCCATGGAATAGATGTCGTTTACCGTCACCATTACCGAGGCCTTCCCAGCGGCATAGGGTTCATTTTGAAGGAGCTTGGTCATCATGCCGTCGGCCGCCAGGAGCAGGTACTCGTCTTTGAACGGTATCACGGCTGCATCGTCTCCGTAATTGGGAAGCTGGGGGCCGGGGACCCCATGAAGGATGAGTTTGTCGTAAACCTCTGCGATGGGTCGTTTGCGTACAAGGCCCAGGTACTCACGGGTGTTTTTGATCACTTCAGCGAGATTGGTTTTCAAGGGGCTGTTCTCCTGGTGGGTTTTGTTTATCCTCGAGATCGGCTTCCATCAATTGGTGGGGCTTTCCAAAATGGTCTTTAAGAGGGCCGACACTTTTCCATCCCAACTGCTCAAAGAAAGCGACGTTTTTTTTCTGAATATGCGCGGTAAAATGGTTGCAGGCCTGTTTTTTGACGATTGCCACCGCCTCCCGCACCAGCAGTTCGCCGGCACCCGATGCTCGGAACCCCTTTTTAACGGCAAGCCTTCCGCCGATCCAGTCGCCGTTCCCGGTTCCGGCGGGATATACCCTCACCGTTCCGATGACGTGGCCTTTATGTTTGGCCACCAGATGGATGCCTTTTGGATCGTTTTCGTCTACATCCGTTTCCTTGAAAAGGTTTTGTTCCCACACAAAAACCGCTTTTCGAATGCTGAGGGCGGTCATGCGCTCGTCTTCCGTCCTTGCCGGGTGACAGACGAGCGATTCCGCTGGTTGCTCATAGGCGGGCAGGGCGGAACAGGCCCCGCACCGCACGCAGCCGGCCAGGCTCCGGGTGTACGACAATCCCTTTCGGGACAGGATGTGGGCAACCCCACGATAGATGGTTTTCATGATTTCCGGGTTCGGGGGCAGCGCTTCCGTCATGCGTGAACCGGGGATGGGCCGTAATGGCACCACAAAGGGATAAACCCCCATATCGGCCAGCAGATCGCTTCCCCAAAGGACATTTTCGGGTTTTTCACCCAGGCCCGCCAGAAGAAAGCTGCTCACCTGGTTGGGTCCGAACAGGTGAACGGCCTCTTGCCAGCTTTGGCGGTAACGTGTAAGGCCCATGGCAGCTTTGATGGGGGCCAATTTTTTGAGAATTTCAGCATCGAAGCTTTCAATATGGATGCCCACCGTATCGACGCCGGCATCTTTCAGCTCCTGGAGCCTTTCCATGTTACGGGGGGGCATAAACTGGGCGTGGATAGGGAGGTCTGTTTGTTTTTTGATGGCCCGGGCGCTTTGGGCAAGGATGGAAAACTCGGATTCAGGCGGGGTTGCGGTCCCGGTTGTCAGAACAACATGACGGATTTTGTCCATGGTTTTGGCCTTTTGGGCAGTTTCCGCAAGTTGATCCGGTGTTTTCCTTGAAACTGTGTTCTGGCTGGTCAGCGATAGTTCAATGCCGCAGAACCTGCACCTGTTCCGGGTGTTCCAGTAGGCACAGGTTTGAAGTACGGATGTGGCCAGACAGTCGGTTCCGTGAAGCAGGGCAATCTTTTGGCAGGGGGTCCCGTCCGTGGTGGTCTCATCGTAAAATTGCGGTCGGGGTACGGTTTCAACGGGCAGGATTTCAGCATCGTATTTGCAGAGCATCAGACCGTGTTTGTGCGTTTTCAAGGAATAGGGGGAATGGGTTACGTAGGAACTGCTGGTGGGTACGCTCACCGCAAAGCCCCCGATCACCAGGGAACCTGCTTCAGCCGGGCCTGCACCTCCCGTCCTTTTAAGCGTGTCTCCTGAAATCCGAACCCCCAGGCTCTGGACTTCCGTTATGGTTGCGGCAAGGGGTGATATCATGGCTTCTCCAATCTTTCAGCTTCAAGGGCGTCCAATATCATTTTTCGCATCTTGTTGCACGTGGCACTGGTTCGCTCCCGGGGTCTTGTGCCTGTGATTTCAAACCGGTCTACGATTCTCGCCGGTCTTTTTGAAAATACCAGCACCTCGTCGCTCAAAAAAACTGCCTCATCCACATTGTGGGTCACAAAAATGATGGTCACCTTCTGTTTTTGCCATAACTCCAGGAGAAAGGCCTGCAGATTGTTCCGGGTCTGACTGTCCAGGGACCCGAAGGGTTCATCCATCAATACTAGCTTTGGATCGGTGATCAGTGTTCGGGCAATGGCCACCCGCTGCTGCATCCCGCCCGACAATTCATGGGGATAGTTGTTTTCAAAATCGCTGAGACCAAAGGATCGGATGTAGTCCATGGCGGCGGTGCGCCTTTCCTTTTTGGGAACATCCATCATTTCCAGGCCCAGTTCAACGTTCTCCAGTGTTGTGCGCCATGGAAAAAGGGCGTATTCCTGAAAAACCAGGCCGATTCGGTCCACGTCATAGGACATGTCACGACCGTCCAGCAGGAGATTCCCGGAGGAAGGGTTTTCCAGGCCTGCAATAATGCGCAGCAGCGTTGTTTTGCCGCAGCCGCTGGGCCCCACGATGGACACGAAGCGGCTGTCATCCATGTGATAATGAATATCATCCAGTACATGAACGGTTTCCGTCGTTTTTCTATTTTCAAAAGATTTGCTCAGCCCGACAATTTCAAGGCCCATTAAGTATCTCCGTAAGCGTTAAGCGATTCAAAGGTTCAGGGTTCAAGGTTGTGTTCCTTTTGCCATTTTGGTTTTCCTACCTCGTTTTCGTTCCGGCCGCAGCAGAAGCTGTTGAGCCGGGCCGAAGCAGCGACGACACACGATACGCACCCCCAGAAAAGAAAGTATGGTGGTAGAGCCCACGAGCATGACCATCACCAGGATCTGGTAGCGGATGGCTATTAGCGGATCAGCCCCCGCCAGGATCTGGCCGGTCATCATGCCGGGAATGAAAACCACACCGACCGCCATCATGGAATTGATGGAGGGGATCATGCCCGCCCGCATGGCGTTTTTAACCATGTCCTTTGAGGCCTCTCGATAGTCCGCGCCAAGACATAGCATCATCTCCACTTCCTGCCGCCGTTTTTTCAGTTCACCCAGCAGTCGATCCAGGGAAATGGCCACCGCATTCATGGAATTGCCGATGAGCATTCCGGCCAGGGGGATGAAATACTGGGGTTTCCACCATGGGTTAGCCCCGATGACCACGCCGGTGATGAGAAAGGCCACCAATGCATAACTGATGGTCATGGATATCAACATGGGCCAGAAAAAGGACACCTGCTTTTCCTTGATGCGGCTTCTGATGATCCGAACGGCGAAAACGATCATGAACAGGAATACAGCCAGAACCAGCCATACCGAATCCAGACGAAAGACGAATTTCAGCACATAACCCAGCAAAAACAGTTGCGCAAAGGTGCGGATGGTCCCCACCAGGAGATCTTTCTCCAGCTTGAGGCCATGATACAGGGATGCGCCCCCGGCCGCAAGGATGAACACCAGGGCCAGGATCAGCTGGAATGGGCCGATTTCAATAATGCCTATGGTCATGAGGATTCCTCGATCCGGCCTTCCTCAATCCGTAAATATCTGGGTTTGATACGCCCTTGACCGTATGTTCTGTGCGTGACGATCAATATGGTAAGGCCTGATTCAACGTTCAATCGTTCAATGAGTGCCATTACGGCCTGAGCGCTTTCCCGGTCAAGGGCGCTGGTCGGTTCGTCCAGGAGCAGGACCTCCGGTGAGAGCAGAAGGCCCCGGACCAGGCAGAGGCGCTGAATTTGGCCCACGGAAAGGTTCATGGCATGATCGTTCATTCCCACATCCTTTAAATGAACCTCTCTCAGAAGGGCCTCCAGTTTTTCCTGACCGGGCTGCGTAAGGTGGCTATTGTTTTTAAAAGAAAAGGGCAACAGAAGGTTTTCCGCTACCGATCCATCCATTACCGTCGGGGTTTGCTGAATATGTAATAGAGAACGGCGAAGGACCGGGGGTGAGTAACTATCGAACGGTTTGTCCCGGAACCGTATTTCACCTGAGATAGGTTCTTCAAGGCGGTTGATCAAGCGAAGAAATGTGGTTTTCCCGGCGCCGGAGGGTCCTTTAACCAGATAGAACGATCCCTTTCGAATGGAAAGGGACAGTTCATGGAAAAGGGTTACTTGTTCAGGAAATCCGAAGGTGACGCTGCGAAAATCGATGATGTTGTCATTATTCATGGTCTGATGCCATGCCTTGGGTCAAACTCGCCATTTGACAAATTTTCTTTCGCAAGCCTTCAGGCCTCCGTTGATCAGGTAACCGATCAGGCCGATGACCAGCATGCCGGCCAGTATTTCGTCTGGTCGCTGAATATCCCGGGCCGTCATGATCATGTATCCGAGGCCATAGCCGGTCCTTACACCGGTGAACTCGGCGGCCACCAGGGTCATCCATCCGATGCCCACGCCGATACGCATGCCCACAAAGATGGAAGGGATGGACCCGGGGATCAATACCTTGAAAAAGATATCCTTCTTTTTGGCATTCAGGGTCTGGGCCACCTCGAAATAGATGGGATTAATGGCCAGAACCCCTGAAACCGTATTTAGCAGAATGGGGAAAAACGCGCCCAGGAAGATAATGAAGGCCGCCGATTTCATGCCGATGCCGAACCACAAAATGGCGATGGGAATCCAGGCCAGGGGCGGGATGGGGCGGACCAGCTCCACCAGGGGGTTGGTAATGCGTCTGAGCCTGGGCGACCAGCCCATCCAGAGACCTGCGGGAATTCCCAGAAGTACTGCGCCCAAAAAGCCCAAGCCCACCCGATAGAGGCTGTAGAGGATATGGTTGGGCAACAGATGACCCGGCGGCATGCCGATGATCACCAGATCTTTTAATCCCAGAAGAATCTTAAACGGAGAGGGGAGTAGATGTGTCGGTATGACCTCGAGGCCGCAAAGTACCTGCCACAAAATTAGCAGGATGAGCAAGAGAATGTATCGGTCAAACTTCATTTTCCGACAACTTTTTCAAGCACCCCGGGGTCAATGAACCGGTTCACAAAGGTTTCCGCATGGGGAACGTCAATATATTTCAATCGGGACAGAAAATCCACATATTCCGTTTCTCCCTCTATGCTCAACTCATAGGTGTAGTTCACATTCTTCATGGCGGTTCGAACCGTTTCTTCGTCCATGCCGGTGTATTTCATCCCGATTTTTACAGCGTCTTCGGGGAATTTATTGATAAAATTGGTCGCTTCCACATGGGCTTTGACCATGCCTTCAACATCTTCGGGTCGCAGCTTTCGAAATCCGTCATCCGCGATGAGGACGCAGCAGGGGTGGTCTTTCCAGATTTGGTTGGAAGTCAACAGAACCTGTCCCACACCCATGGTCTGCGCTTTGGCAGGATAAGGCTCCCAGGCAATGAACCCATCGATCTGTCCCGTTTTAAGCGCCCCGATCATCTCGGGGGGTTTTAAAACAATGATGGAGACTTTCTTGGGGTCCACCTTGAATTTCCGAAGGGCTTTCTGAAGCAGAAAATCCTGTACCGTTGAATGACCGGGGATAGCGATGGTTTTACCCGCAAGATCAGCGGGTTTCAGTATGGAAGATCCCTTCTTCACCATGATGGCGGATCCCTCGGTATTGACCTGGGCCAGCACCGTTGCTTTGGCCACACGGTTGGCCACTGCTGTGGTGGCGGGGGCTTCACCCACATATCCCATATCCAGGGCTCCTGCGGCAAACGCGCTCATCTCTTCGGGTCCGGCCTTGAAAATGCCGGCTACTTGAGCGTTTGCGCCGTTCTTTTCATAAAAACCCTTTTCCATGGCCACCCAGCAGGCCAGTTGATGAATGTCGCTTTGCAGGTATCCGATTCGAACCGGGTTTTCTTCACCATTTACGATACCCGTGATCTGAAATAAAAAAAGGAAAAGGACAGATGTCATGATCATTGATTTTTTCATAATGACCTCCTGTGTGCATAGGTTGTCAATCGGGTTGAATTACTTCATAGTAACGATTTGAGGCCATGCCTGCAAACAAAACCGCACCGGGGCAGGGCGTTACCAGCTTTTTTTTCCACTCAGAACCGATGATGTTGAAAAGTTCCAGGCAGGCGGAACAGACGTGGGAGGTTCTTCCGATAGAGTAGGGGATCGATTCCGCTTCATCGAGAAAATATTCCGGTTCGATGAAATTGGCATGATTGGCGCAGTGGGTGATGAAAAGTTCTTCATAGCTTTTGCCGTGGATGCCCATGATTTTCAGCCATCGGCCATTACGCCCTTTCTCTTCGTTATCAATCTTATCCCACGCATCCGGCTTTGATGTCTGATAGCTTTCGCGATCCAGAAGGGCCAGCTGCTTCGATCGGTCTGGAAATTTGCGGCAGCGGAACTTGGAGTCTCGAATGAGGGCGTCTTCCACCAGACCCCATGAGGCCAGGTTACGGGAACTGACGACCAGGGTTTGACCGAAGTATGGGGATGTCCTGTACCAGGAGAGCTGCCTTTTACAGAGGGTATAATTTTCCCAGGCATGGGGCGGCACATAGCCCAGGTCAACTTTTTTAGAAAGGGGAACACATACCGCCTTTTTGGCTTCGTGCATTAAAAGGCCATTTTCATCCGCCATGATCTTTA
>Ga0233431_1005954_pt1 | contig 11348 bp, 6 predicted proteins | sample SI_118_April2016_FD_179867 | JGI IMG/M metagenome (GOLD analysis project Ga0233431, IMG submission 179867) | Seawater microbial communities from Saanich Inlet, British Columbia, Canada - SI_118_April2016_200_MG | ecosystem: Environmental > Aquatic > Marine > Inlet | place: Canada: British...
ATTTGAGAAACAAACGCCGAGGATAAAAATGAAACGCCCCTTAAAAAATCAAATCAAACATATAAAAGAATTTTACCGTCTGTACACCACGGGGTTAAACCGCATGGAGGTGGAGCGGCTTTTAAAAAAAGATACCCTGGAGGCCTTTGAGTATTACAAGGACAAAACCTCACTCAAAAATAAAGCGCTTGAATCAAAATCCGTTAGAACAACCATGAGTGTGGTTAAAGAAATCTTTTTGAGTTTTCTGATGCAGCTGACACCTGGCCGCAGATTGTTTTATGGCATCAGTGTCATCGGCTTTGTGTTGGGATTTTTCTGGACCAAATGGTTATGGGTTATCGGCGCTTTTATCATTTTAAACCTGTTGCTTGCCCTGGAGCTCGCCAACAAACTGACCACCCGCGACGAGCTGGAAATTGCCAGGGAAATCCAGGTCAGCCTCCAGCCCCAAAACCTTCCGGAAATTTCGTGGTTGTCATTGTCGTCTTTTTCCAAGCCGGCCAAAATTGTGGGAGGAGACTTTTTCAATGTTGTCAAACGTCAGGACAACCAGATGCTAAGTGTTTTGGGTGATGTGGCTGGAAAAGGTATTCCGGCCGCGCTATATGCGGCGCATATTCAGAGCATGTTCGAGTCTTTGTCGGAACAAAGCACCTCGCCGGCGGAAATCATGAACAGATTGAACCAGCTCATCTGCAGACGCTTGCGCGACGGCGATTTTATTACGGCGGTTATTGCTTTTTTTGAACCTGAAAAAAATTCCATGACCATTGCCCGCGCCGGTCACAACTGGCCCCTGCACTACAGTGCCCGGACAAAAACCATTGCATCCTTAAAATCCCCCGGCGTATGTCTCGGCGTTGATGAGGAGATGGGGTTTTCGTCATGCCTGCAGGAAAAAACACTGCCCGTTCATAGCGGGGATATACTGCTGCTTTATTCAGACGGTGTTACCGAAGCCATGGATGTAAGTAATCAATTATTTGATTTACCCAGGCTGGAATCAGCCCTAAAAGAAAGCGCGGAGCTTTCGGCAGACAAAATTCTAACCGGTATCAATCACCGGCTGGATGAGTTTGTCCAAACCGAAGAATTTCACGACGATGTCACCATGCTGGCCATAAAAGTTAAATAGAAGTCAGATGAAAGAAAAATATGAAACACGTCCTTAAAGTTCACAATGAAGGATTTTTATTCACAGTGACAACTGAAGGTAATGGTGACGTCGCAGGCATTGTTGCCTTTTTAAAAGATATTATATCTCATCCGCAATGGCAGCCAGGCAATCTCATTTTGTTAGACCATAGAGCCCTCAAAATTGACCGGATTACAACATCTGGAATCGAAGATGTCTCGGTCTATTTTAGAACAATTGCACCTCAACTTGGCAATGGCAAGATTGCCCTTGTCATGAACAGAAAAATTGACTTCGGTATCGCCAGGGCCTGGGAAAATATAACCGAACAAGACGTGGGCATCAAAATCCATGTGTTTCGAAACTATGAAAAAGCGACAAGCTGGCTGGAAAAATAGAACACGAGCATATGAAGGCGCAAGGGTTTCATTTTTTCATACAGATGACCGGGAAGACCTTGCTTATCGAGTTACCTCTGTTTGGATTTATAAGGAAGCTGAAAAAGAGACCAGACGCCGATGTCATATTATTTTGGCAATAGATTTTTAAATTTTTTTTTCGTTAATACCCTATTTGTTCTTTGGGTGCTTGTAACCGCAATAACCGTCATAGCAATACCAAAAGCGGGCGCCGAAACTGATCTCAGCGCGGCCCAACTCCTCAAGCTTAAAAAAGGCCAGGTTTTACTTGTAGGACACCAAACCGGAACATCATCCAAAGGAATGATTGAAGCCTCCATTTTAATCAATGCCCCGGCAAAAAGTATCTGGGCCGTTATCATGGACTGTAAGGAGGTACCCGACTTTATTCCCGGGCTTAAAGCTTGCCAGGTATTGGAATCCGGCGAAAACTGGAACATTATCCGGCAAGAACTTAAATTGATTTGGTTTTGGCCCAGGTTTACCTATGTGTTTCGAGCCGATTTTAAGAAATATGACCAGATCGATTTTGCAAGAATTAGCGGCGCCTTTAAAGAGATGAGCGGAACCTGGCGCTTCGAACCGTATGCAAATGGCCGTCAAACCATTGTCCGTTACAGCGTTTTTATAGACCCCGGTTTTTTCGTACCCCGCTGGCTGGCAAAACGCTCCCTCATGGCTGACCTCCCGGCCTCAATGATGGCGCTTAGAAAAAAAGTAATAGGCAGACGGCTAAAACCATAATCCTAACGATAGCGAGATTGTGGCGTTCGACCAGCCTGAATAACAAACCAGGCCAGCTGTGACACTGAGCACCGCCACGTGAGTAAAGAATCCTGGCCCAGAGGACCAGGCTTTGAATGGACCCTTAAAGGGGCTTTGACATCGATTTCATAAAACTTAAGAATTCAGAATCCAGGAGTCAGAAGCCAGAAGAATATGAATGTCGCTTCGCTCCAGCAATTATAATGGCCAGAGCCGAAGGCGAACACCTTATTCTGAATCCTGACTCCTGACTCCTGACTCCTGGATTCTATTTCAAAATATTCCTTGCTTAGCCAATTGACTCTGACCTGGCCCAGAGGACCAGGTTTTCAAAGCTGAATGAAAATGATTTCAAGCCAGGTTCAAAGCAGAGAAAAAGTGAAGCATCCATGAAAAGGGAGTACCCCCTATGAATTCCCGTATGAGCAACAAGCCATTTGCAGTTCTGATGTTTCAGGATAACCGCACGGACGCGCATCACCTGCAGGAACTTCTTAGCACTGCCAAACCTGGCTCTTTTAATATCGACATTGCAAACAATCTCACGGATGGTCTTAAACAGCTGAGCAGAAAAACGTTTGATGCGATATTATTAAAACTTTCTTTGCCAGACAGCGAGGGGTTTGGAACACTCGATGCGGTTAACACGGCTGCGAGGCAGACGGCCATCATCGTTTTGGATGCCCGTCATGACGAAGGGCTTGCTTTTGAGGCGATGATGAAGGGCGCGCAGGATTTTCTTAAAAAAGACGAAATGGATGCGCCGCTTTTAGCCCGTGCACTTTTTCATTCAATTGCCCGCAAAAAGGCCGAGGCGGTTTTGCGCGAAGGTGAAGAAAGCTACCGCAACATCCTCACCCTGGCACCCGACCCCATTACCATCACCCGCATTGAAGACGGCCGTTATATGCAGGTCAACGAAGCTTTCTGCCAGTTGACCGGCTACAGCGCCAAAGAGGCTGTCGGACAGACCCCCTTTGATTTAAACATGTTTGTCGATCCCGGCGACCGGGAACGTCTGGTGACGGCACTAAAGACGCATGGCCGCGTGGACGGACTTGAAATAGGCTACCGTGGCAAAGATGGAACCACATTTGACGCCCTTGTATCCGCCAGTCCGATCCGCTTTCAGGATCAAGACTGTCTTGTGCTGGTGGCCACCGTGATAACCTCCCTAAAAAAGGCCCAGCAGGATCTACGCAAAAGCGAAGAAAAATACCGCGAAATCATCGACAGCATCCAAGAGGGTTACTATGAAGTCGACTTAAAAGGAAATTACACATTCGTCAACAAGGCTCTTTCAACAATGCGCGGGTATACCAGGGAGGAAATGCTGGATATAGGTTATCGTCAATACTTGAACCCGGAAACTGCCAAGAGCGTTTTTAAACTTTTCAATCAGGTATACAAAACAGGCAAACCGGCTAAAGGCGTATGGGATGTTTCCCACAAAGACGGATCGATGCGTTTGGGCGAATCCTCGATACTTTTAATAAAAGACCCCAAAGGTGACCCGATCGGCTTCAGGGGGTTGATGCGGGATATCACCGAAAGCAAAAAAATCGACGAAGCCCTCAAGGCCAGCGAAGAAAAATATCGCACCATCTTGGAGAATATCGAAGATGGATACTTTGAAGTCGATCTTAGAGGCAAATTCACCTTTTTCAACGAAGCCCTAATCAACATAACCGGTTACTCGCCCGAAGAAATGATCCACATGAGCAACCGGGACTATACCAGCAAAAAAGATGCCGAAGTCGCATTTCGTCGATTTAACAAAATATACAAAACCGGGCTGCCGGACAAAGGCATCCAATATGCTCTTATTAGAAAAGACGGCAGCAGTATCCACGTTGAAAGCTCTGCCAGCCTGATAAAAAGCGCCGAGGGAAAACCCGTCGGTTTCAGGGGCCTAATGCGGGATATCACTGCACGTAAAATAGCCGAGTTGGCCATGCAAGAAGCCGTGGAGGCGGCCGAAGCCGCTACCCAGGCCAAAAGCGAATTTTTAGCCAACATGAGCCACGAAATCCGCACCCCCATGAACGGCATCATGGGCATGTACAATCTATTGCTTAATACCGAACTCGATGCGGAACAGACCGATTATGTTGAAACCGGCAAACGCAGCGCCGACAGCCTTCTTACGGTTATCAACGATATCCTTGATTTTTCCAAAATCGAGGCCGGCAAGCTGGATCTCGAAACCCTTGACTTTAACTTGAGAACCGCAATGGCGGAGATGGTCGAGTTGCCGGCCTTGCTGGCCCATGAAAAAGATCTTGAATTCGCCTATCACATCGATCCGGAAATTCCCTCTTTTCTAAAAGGAGACCCCGGGCGATTGCGCCAGATTTTTATGAACCTCACCGGCAATGCCATCAAATTTACCAAGAGGGGTGAAATTATTGCCCGGGCAGAACTTTTGGAAGAGACTAAAGAAAATGTCAAAATCCGTTTTTCGGTAAAAGATACCGGCATTGGCATTTCGGTCGCCGACTGTGAAAAACTATTTTCATCTTTTCATCAGGTAGACGCATCGACGACCCGCAAATATGGCGGCACGGGCTTAGGGCTTTCCATCGCCAAACAACTGGCCCAGATGATGGAGGGCAATATCGGAGTCGAAAGCGAAATCGGCCAGGGTTCCACGTTCTGGTTTACAGCGGTCTTTGTCAAACAAACCCATGTCGTGGAAAAAAAATATATTCTACCTGAATCCATTCGGGGCAAACGCATCCTGATTGTGGACGACAATAAAACCAATCTCGATATTTTAAGAGGTTATCTTGAATCCTGGGGTTGTCTCTGTGATTCGTCCCTAAACGGCATAGTCGGACTTTCCTTGATGAATGCGGTAGCCAAGGTCGGTGCGCCGTTTGATCTGGTGATTACTGACATGCGCATGCCCGAAATGGATGGGGCCGAGTTTGGTCAAATCGCCAAAAAGGACCCCCTGCTGAGCCAGACGCCAATAATCATGTTGACGTCCCAGGGATTGCGGGGCGATGCCGCAAAAATGAAAAAAATAGGCTTTTCGGCCTACCTCACCAAGCCCATCAGAAGGTCACAGCTTTTTGATTGCCTGGCCATGACCCTCGGCGCCAAAGTAAGTCGCGACAGACAAAAAGCACCGCCGTTTATGACCCGTCATTCGCTTTCAGAAGCCGAAAAAAACAACATCCGCATTCTTTTGGTGGAAGACAACCCCATCAACCAAAAATTGGCCTTGCGTCTTTTGGAAAAGTTCGGCTTCTTAGTTGATGCGGCCGCAACCGGAAAGGAAGCGGTTTCAGCCCTTGAAAAAACGGATTATCATGTGGTTTTGATGGATGTGCAGATGCCTGAAATGGACGGGTTTGAAGCCACTAGGGTGATCCGCGATCCGGACTCAAAAGTCCGCAATCATAAAATCCCCATCATCGCCATGACGGCCCACGCCATGAAGGGCGACCGACAGCGATGCTTGAAAGAGGGCATGGACGATTATATCTCAAAACCGGTTGAACCGGAAATGCTCTTTGAGGCAGTCATGCGGCACGCCATCAAAAAGGATGCCGTAAAAGAAACAATCCCTTAACCAGTAAAGAATCCTGGCCCAGAGGACCAGGCTTTGAATGGCCCCTTAAATGGGCTTTGACATCGATTTCATAAAACTTAAGAATTCAGAATCCAGGAGTCAGAAGCCAGAAGAATATGAATGTCGCTTCGCTCCAGCAATTATACTGGCCAGAGCCGAAGGCGAACACCTTATTCTGAATCCTGAATCCTGACTCCTGGATTCTATTTCAAAATATTCCGGGCTTAGCCAATTGACTCTGGCCTGGCCCAGAGGAATAGGTTTACAAAGCTGAATAAACAAAAGCCACTTTTTTCTATTTTTAAAACAGCCATTTTCATTGAGAGGCACATATGATCGACTTCAGCCTTACCCGCGAGCAGAAACAACTGGTGGCATCGGCCCGGGAATTTGCCGCCGCCGAAATAAAACCCATCGCCATTGAAGCGGACCAAAGTGGAAAATGTCCGGAAGATGTTTTAGAAGAAGCATACAAGCTGGGCTTTATGTATACCAATATCGATACCGCCTACGGTGGTTCGGGGATGAGTTTTCTCGATCACTATCTTGTTACTGAAGCCTTAAACTATGAATGCGCCGCCATCGCCCAGATGATCGGTATATCGCATCTGGGCGTCGGCGCCATCGATATCGGCGGCACGGATCAACAGAAAAAAAAGTTTTTGGGCGCCATGACCCAAAGCCATAAAAGCGCCTGTTTTTGCCTCACCGAACCGGAGGCCGGTTCGGACGCGGCCCGCATGCAAACGGTGGCCAAAAAAAATGGCGGACGGTACATCATAAATGGCGCCAAGTGTTACATCACCAACGGCAGCCGGGCGGATCTGCTGTGTCTGTTTGCCACCATCGATCCTCAAAAGGGCAACAAGGGAATTTGCTGTTTTGCGGTACCCCGCGACACCCCCGGCATTTCCGTAGGGCGGGTCGAGGACAAAATGGGACACCGGGCTTTGAACGTGGTGGAGCTTTTCTTTAACGACCTTGAATTGTCGAAAGAGAACTTGATCGGTGAAGAGGGGCAGGGTTTTAAACTGGCCATGATGGCCTTAGACCGGGGTCGGGCCAATATTGCCGCGGTGTGCACCGGCATTTCACAAAAAGCGCTGGATGAATCCATAGCGCGTGCTAAAGCGCGTGAACAATTCGGGCAACCGGTGGGCCGGTTTCAAGGGGTTCATTTCATGCTGGCCGACATGCAGGCCCTGGTTATGGCTTCCAGAAATATGTATCTTCAGTTGGGCTGGATGCTGGAAAACAAAATGGCCTGCAATGTAGAAGGCGCAGCCGCAAAATGCTTTGCAACGGATGCCGCCATGAAAGTCACCACTGATGCGGTTCAAATTCACGGCGGTAGCGGCTATATGAAAGGCTCGGTTGTGGAAAAACTGATGCGTGACGCTAAGCTGACCCAGATTTTCGAAGGCACCAATCAAATTAACCGCGTCGTTTGTGGTTTGGGCCTTCTAAACCGCAAAAGTCAATTATTTTAACAACAGTTTGCATACGCCGGGACAATTTATCCGGACCCCAAACTGAAATCGAAACTTTGCAAAAAGGCGTATTACCATGAGTGCTCGCAAATCCATCAAGATCTTGATCGTGGAAGACAATTCTGATGAAGTGCTTCGCCTGACGACCTTTATAAAAAAAATAAAGGCTATGACTTTTAAAGCAATGGTTGCGGTGAACCTTGCCGATGCCCTTAAAGTGCTCAAAAAAGAAACCTTTGATGCAGTACTTTTAAACCTGTCACTTCCTGATAGTGCCGGCCTTACAACTTTATCCAAAATCAAAAAAGCAACCGAAACCGGGGCTGTCATTATTTTGTCCGCTTCAGATGAGGAAGATCTGGCCCTTGAAGCAGCCCGGCATGGTGCCCAAAACTACCTCCTAAAAGAACAACTCGATCAAAACCTTTTGCTGCGCGCTATAATTTATGCCATCGAGCACAAGCAGATTGAAAAGGGTCTGCGGCAGCAAAAAGCCTATCTAGAAGCACTCAATGAGACCACCCTGGGATTGATCAGCCGGCTCGATATAGAAGAGTTGCTCGAGGCCATTTTATACCGAGCCGGGGGTCTGATAGGTGCTCAAAATGGTTTTATCAGTCTGTATGATCCGCAAAAAGGTGATCTGGTGACCAGAGTAAGCACCGGCAGGCTAAAAAACAGCATCGGTGCCCGTATCAAGCCTGGTGAGGCGATTACAGGTAGGGTTTGGCAAAGTGGCGAAACAATGGCCATCAACGATTACGAAAACTGGCCTCACCGCCGCCCACACCCCCGCACGGCCGATTTTAGATCTGCGGTGGGTGTACCTTTAAAATTGGAAGAGAGCGTGATCGGGGTCATCGGATTATTTTTACCCACGCCCTTTAAAAAACATCAAATTGAAATATTAGGCCAATTTGCAGAGCTTGCCGCTATCGCCCTGGACAATGCTCAGCTTCATACACGTTTAAAAACAGAACTGGCCGAACGCCAAAAGACAGAACAAGCACTTACAGTCAGCGAGGAAAAATACCGCACCATTATTGACAGCATTCAGGACGGATATTACGAGGTCGATTTAAAGGGTAAATATACTCTGGTAAATCAGGCCTTGGCCGATTTGCGCGGGTATACAAAAGATGATTTGATAAAACTTAACTACAAAGAATACATGGATGAAGGCGCCGTAAAGGACGTTTTTAAAACCTTTCATAAAGTTTACAAGACCGGCAAACCGACCAAGGGCGTATGGAAAATAGCCCATAGAGACGGGACTGTGAAATACGGAGAATCCTCCGTGCTCTTGATAAAGGATGCGCATGGAGCGCCGGTCGGATTCAGAGGTCTCATTCGGGATGTTACCGCTCGCAAGGCCGCAGAAGAAGCACTCAAAGCAAGCGAAGAAAAGTATCGAACTATTCTCGACAGCATCGAAGACGGTTATTTTGAGGTGGACATAGAAGGTAATTTTACGTTTTACAATGACGCCGCAGCCGAAATGTATGAATATCCCATCACGGAAATGATGGGGTTAAACTATCGAGACTACACCAATAATAAATACGCCAAAAAACTTTATGACGCCTTTCTTGAAATTTACCGGACCCAAAAATCGATTCGTGGGATTCAATATGAAGTACGAACCAAATCCGGCAAAAAAATGCATGTCGAAAGTTCAGCGTCCCTCATAAAAGACCGTGATGGTAACGCTGTCGGTTTCAGGGGAATTCTTAGGGACATCACCGAACGCAAAAATGCCGAACGCGAGCTTGAACGCGCCAAAGAAACCGCCGAAGCGGCCACCCGGGCCAAAAGCGAATTCTTAGCCAATATGAGCCATGAAATCCGTACCCCCATGAACGGCATTATCGGCATGTACAACCTGCTTTTAGACACCGAACTCGACGAGGAGCAGGGCGACTATGTTGAAACCGGCAAAAGAAGCGCTGATAGTCTGCTGACGGTAATTAACGATATTCTCGACTTTTCCAAAATCGAAGCCGGCAAACTGGATCTTGAAATTCTTGATTTCGATCTCCGTACAGCCATGGAAGAGGTGGTCGAACTCCCGGCCATGCATGCCCATGAAAAGGGCCTTGAATTCGCTTACCATGTACACCCCGACATCCCTTCGCTGCTCCAGGGTGATCCCGGCCGGCTGCGCCAGGTTTTCATGAATCTCACCGGCAATGCCATCAAGTTTACCAGCCATGGCGAGATTGTGGTCCGCGCATTTTTGGAAGAAGAGACCAAAACCCATATCAAAATCCGCTTTACGGTCAAAGATTCCGGTATCGGTATATCACCGGCCGACTGCAAGCGGCTCTTTAGCTCCTTCAACCAGGTCGATGCTTCCACAACGCGCAAATATGGCGGCACAGGACTGGGTTTGGCGATTTCTAAAAAACTTGCCCATTTGATGGGCGGTGAGATCGGGGTGGATAGTGAAATCGGCCAAGGTTCAACTTTTTGGTTTAGTGCCGTTTTCAACAAGCAGCTTAATGTCGTGGAAAAGAAGTTTTTTCTGCCGGAGTCGATTCGGGGCAAACGCATCCTTATCGTGGATGACAATCAGACCAACCTTGAAATTCTAGAGGGCTATTTAAAAAACTGGGGCTGCTCCTGCGACACCGCCAAAAGCGGCGAGATGGCGCTTTCCCTGCTGACTGCAGTGGCCAAAGTTGGGGCACCTTTTGACTTGATTATCTCTGATCTGCGTATGCCCGAAATGGACGGCGCAGAACTTGGGCGTCGTATCAAAAACGATCCGGCCCTAAAAGATACCATCATGATCATGCTGACATCGCAAGGATTGCGGGGCGATGCCACCATGATGAAAAAAATCGGTTACGCCGCTTATCTTACAAAACCCATCAGACGCTCCCAGCTTTTTGACTGTCTGGCCATGACCTTTGGTACACAAACCAATAAGCCAAAGGGCGCCCAGCACCCCATCATCACCCGCCACACCCTTACAGAAGCCCAGAAAAGTAAAATTCGCATTCTTCTGGCTGAAGACAACCTCATCAACCAGAAGCTGGCCCTGCGGCTTTTGGAAAAGTTCGGTTATCGCGCCGAGGCGGTTGCCAATGGCCGCGAAGCGGTCAAGGCTCTTGAAACGACATCATATGATCTTGTTTTGATGGACGTGCAGATGCCTGAGATGGACGGCTTTGAAGCCACCAGGACCATCCGTAACCCAAACTCCAAAGTCCGCAATCATGAAATCCCCATCATTGCCATGACCGCCCACGCCATGAAGGGTGATCGCACGCGCTGTCTGAAAGAGGGTATGGACGACTATGTCTCTAAACCGATTCAACCCCAGCAGTTTTTAGATACCATCGAACGTTATATTATTAATCCGGATAAAAAAACGCCCCTTAAGAATTTATAATAGAGCCTATCTCAAAATAAATGTAGGCGTTCATGACACGTGTCTCGGCGTAGCCTTTAGGCGAAGACGGAAGACGCGAAACGGTGAAAAAGCGGAGCATACACGTAGTATGTGAGCATTTTGAACCGTTTTGCAACGCCGCCAGGGGCGTTTAGATTTTTTTTGAGATGGGCTCTACAGGTTAGTTTCTGATCGTCTATGGGGAAATAAATTGCGGTATCAAGGAAGCGGATCGGGGCAATAGATATAAATGGGCTTTTTGCCCAGGACACATGCTTTGACCTTTTATGACTGTTCGACGACCGACAAACCGATAGCCACATGACCTTCGAATCTGCCCTCGGTGTGGTGATCGACTCGCATGACCTTGGTTCGCAACTCTTTTGAAACAGCCGCGGCACCGCAGGGACAGTAGGTCATGTCAAGTTCATCACCAACGTTCAGTCTTGACAAGACGGCCGACTTCTCGCCGACCAAAATACCCGGGCCATCCGGTGGAATGTTTTTTATGCGGAATTGATATAGGGGCGCGCGGCCATCTATCGCAAACTGCACGCTG
>Ga0233431_1005955_pt1 | contig 11347 bp, 8 predicted proteins | sample SI_118_April2016_FD_179867 | JGI IMG/M metagenome (GOLD analysis project Ga0233431, IMG submission 179867) | Seawater microbial communities from Saanich Inlet, British Columbia, Canada - SI_118_April2016_200_MG | ecosystem: Environmental > Aquatic > Marine > Inlet | place: Canada: British...
CGTCCGATCTACATTTTTTTCCCTGGCGATACTTGTAAACGCTTCAATGATACTCTTATTTATCAATATCGATTACCCCGATTTTTTCACTTCTCTTAAATTTAAAAAAAATAGTCTATATAAGCAGAAAGTGGGTAAACTGCCCACTTTCCAGACGAATAATTTATGAAATATCCAAACTGATTAACAATAGATTATCAATCTTTTGTCACCCTAGTCCAAATTAATTTAGATGGTAATTCACCTCTGCTAATAAATCTTCAGCAATATTCTTCACATTAAAACGGAGATCAGAATTATCAAGGACAGAGTCTAAAACTTGTTTTGCATCTGTATAATTTTTCATTTCTATATAAACCCGTGCCGCATTGACACGATAACTGTCCGCAATTGATTTCAATTCAATTGAATCTGCTGCCTTCTGATAATTATGAAGGGCTGAATCGAAATCTCCTTGGTTATAAGCGATATCACCTTTAACAGACCACATTGCAGATATAATGAGATCATTACTTGTATTGCTAAGCAATTTATCTGCTTCCTCGTTGGCAAGATCATAATCTTTATTTTTCATCGATTCCTGTATCAAAAATATCCTGGCGTGATCGGCAGATTGACTGCCATCATAATTATCAGCAACAGACTGAATATCAATCATTGCCAAATCTGATTCTCCATCAATATAGAGGTTTACAGCTTTTCCAAATTCCACGATTGATGCATGGTCTTTAGATTCTTTGTTGGCAATATACCATGAGATCAATGAAAAAGCAACGATGGCAATGACGCCATACTGTATAATCTGACTTTTATTAGTTCTAAAAACATCAACAATTTTTACCAGATTCTCTCTTACAGCATCGTGTTTAAATTCTTCTTTATGAGCCATTATTTTCCTTTATTATTATCAAAGTACCCTCGTCCGGAATCGAACCGGAAGCCTTTCACTTAGGAGGCGAACGCTCTATCCAATTGAGCTACGAGGGCGTTATCCTCTAAATTCTTTTCAAAAAAAGCAGGCAAAATTATCCTACCTTCGTTCTATTATCAAAAGTCTTTTCAAAGGAATTATTGTAAGACTACTTGAGTAACCATAAAATATTAAATTAAAATGCAGTATTTTCTATATGAGGCAGAGTAGAAAAAAAAAGGATATATTATATTTTTTCCTCGGTTGGCAGTCGAGTCATAAGTTCATTAATAGCAGATTTTGCATTTTTATCATGAAACAAAACCTGATAAATTTGTTCAGAAATCGGCATTTCAATATTTGTTTTTTTTATTAGATCATGCACAGATTGAGCTGTTTTTACTCCTTCAGCAACCATATCCATATTTCCTAGGATTTCTTTTAGAGACTTGCCCCTGCCAATATTTTCACCCACATAACGGTTACGGCTCAATTTACTGCCTGCAGTTACTACCAAATCCCCTAAACCGCTTAATCCAAAGAAAGTATCCTTTCGCCCACCAAGTGATATACCCAAACGAGTGATTTCCGCTAATCCTCTTGTTATCAATGCAGCCATAGTATTGTGGCCATAACCAATACCATCACAAATTCCTGCTGCAATTGCGATGATGTTCTTTATCGCACCACCCAATTGGACACCGAGGATATCATCAGATGAATAAACCCTGAATCCTGATGTATTAAATAATATTTGAATTTGACGAGCAGATTCAATACTGGTGCAGGCCGAAACTACGGCTGTAGGTAGGGATTTTATTACTTCCTCTGCATGACTTGGCCCTGATAATGCGATAATCCTATCATCAGATAAATCAAGAACGTCCTTCACAACTTCCGACATAGTCATTAAAGTTTGATTTTCTATTCCTTTACTACCAAAAACAATAAGTGCATTTTCCCGGATAGGAGGTATCCTTTTCAAAACCTCTCTTACAAACTGACTTGGAACCGTAATCAGAAGTATTTCGCATACTGAAATTTTATCCAATGAGTTTGTAATTTCAATTTCAGCAGGTATCAAATAATTATCAAGATTAGGATGGGCTCGCGTTTTTATCATTGAGTCAACAATATTTTTATCGAGATGCCATAAAATTATTTCATGATTATTCTCAAGGAGAACACCAGACAAAGCGGTCCCCCATGTTCCGGCTCCAAGAACAAAAACTTTCATAATTATATTATTTTACCCATTTCGATAAAATTTTCATTGTGTTTGTTTAAAAATTCGGTGAGCTCTGATAAACCTTCATATTTAATTATCAAAATAAGGCCAATACCCATATTTGTAGCTTCTCTCATATCGTCCAGAGGTACATTTCCTAATTTTTGGATCAAGCTAAAAATTGGCGGAATATCCCATGCGCTCCACTTAATATCCAATTTGCAATTGCCATCAAGGATCCTATTTGTATTCCCTTCTATTCCCCCACCTGTGATATGACTGATTCCTGTTAGCCATTCTTTCTTTAGAATATCACGCACTACCGGCAGATAGGAGCGATGAATTTTCAATAACTCTTCATGGAGAAGACAATCTAATTCATCGATATAGTCATCCAGATCAAAACGGTTTAACAGTACATTTCTGGCCAGCGAATATCCATTAGTATGGAGTCCGGATGATGGGAGTCCAATCAAAATATCACCTGCATTGATGGCACGATTGCTCATCATATCCTTCTTATCGACTACTCCAACAATTGTCCCGCTCATATCATATTCATTTAACCCATAGAATCCAGGCATCTCAGCAGTCTCGCCGCCTATTAGGGCGCAATTATTTTCTTGGCAGGCTGTTGCAAGACCGGTTATCACTTCAGATAATACTTCGTTGTTCAATTTTGATGTTGCGAAATAATCAAGGAAAAATAATGGCACAGCACCAGTGGTTAATATATCGTTAACACAATGATTTACAAGGCATTGCCCGATTGTGCTGTGTCGATTAGATTTGAATGCTATTTTTAATTTTGTGCCAACACCATCGGCACTAGAGACCAAAACGGGTTGATCGTACTGGTCCTTTGGGAATTCAAAGCAGCCGCCAAAAGAACCGATATTTGTCAGTACATTTGGTGTGAATGTGGATTTTACTTTTTTTCTAATTATCTCAACAGATTTATTTCCCGCCTCAATATCTACGCCAGAATCCTTATAGGTCGCTCTCAATTTCTTCCTTTCCACCTGCATACATGATATCGATGATATCAGCATAATTTTTCTCTACTGCCTTTCTGATTACTTTCAGAGATGGAGTTATTTCCCCCCTGTCGATAGTAAAAAGTTCTGGTAGTAAGCGATATTTTTTTACTTTTTCGTAATGAGCAAAGCCTTTCATCGCTTTCTCAACTTCTTTATCAATTAACGATATAACTGCAGGATGTTCAACCATAGCTTCAGGGTCAGAGATAGTGATTTCTTGGGAATCCAGATATGATCCAATGAATTCAAAATTTGGTACTATGAGGGCAGAAACGAAATTTCTCTTATCCCCAAGTACGACAGCCTGTTCTACATACATGGAGTTTACAAAGGCGCATTCCATAGGAGCCGGTGCAATATTTTTGCCACCGGAAGTAACCAATATATTTTTCTTTCTATCGGTTATTTTAAGATATCCATCATCATCTAACTCACCTATATCACCGGTTGAGAACCAGCCCTCATCGTCTAGTACTTCTTTTGTGGCTTCGGGGCTATTGAAATATCCCATCATTATATTTGGTCCCTTGACAAGGATTTCCCCATCAAAGGCAATTTTTACTTCAACATTGTCAAGTGGTTTGCCAACTGTACCAAATCTGAGATAATCTATTGTGTTGGCTGTCAAAACTGGGCTGGTTTCTGTCAGACCATATCCTTCAAGTATAACTACATCTGCAGCCGCAAAAAATTCGGCAATTTCCTGAGACAATGGTGCACCTCCTGAGACGAAATATCGAAGCCTACCGCCAATCTTCATTTTTATTTTATTGAATACAAGTTTTTTTGCCAGATTATATTTAAATGCTAGAAAGAAAGGTGCTTTTTCATTGTTCATCCGATAGTCAACAATAATTCTACCCACATCAATACTCCACCAGAACAACTTTTTCTTTAAACTTGATGAAGCATTTACGCTATCAAGGATTCGAGCATACATTTTCTCATATAATCGAGGTACACTTAGCATAACAGTAGGTCTTACATCTAAGATATTTTCAGTGAGTTTTTCCATATTTTCTGCATAAAAAACCGTGGCACCCTGGCTGAAGGCAGTAAAATGTCCGCCCATTCTCTCGAACGAATGACTTAGGGGCAGGAAAGACAAAAATATGTCATCATCTAAAAATTCTATTTTATCCATGACAGCCGTTACATTGGAGACCATGTTGCTGTGTGACAGCATCACACCTTTTGGATTGCCCGTAGTGCCAGATGTATAAATAAGCGTCAGTAAATCATCTGGTGAAACTTCTTTTATTAGATCACGATATCTTATATTGGCAGTTTCAATGTGGGATTTCCCAGATTCAAGAAATGTTGACCAATTTATTATTTGCTTATCATCATTTTTATATGAGTCGTCCATCACTACAATGAATTTCAATTTATGGCACAAATCCCGAATTTCTAATAACTTCTGCAACTGATCATCATCTTCTATAAAAATTCCTATAGATTCTGAATCATTTAAAATATATTCAATCTGGGATGGAATTAGAGTTGGGTAAATACTAACGCTGGCTGAGCCCATGGTAACAATACCATAGTCGACCATTGCCCAATTTGGACTATTAGTAGACATAATAGCGATATTATCCCTGGCTTCCACTCCTTTTGAGAGAAGTGAAAATGAGATTTTTTTCACAGTTGTCAGAATTTCGCTCCCTGAAATTCCTTCCCATCTGTCTTCCACTTTATGAAAAAATAAATGTTTTTCAGGATTCTTTGTCACCGTGTTCATAAACAAATCACAGATGGTTTCGAACGCCATGTATTCCCCTTTCTTGAAGCATAGAAATGTCGCGAAAAATAATGGTATTATTCCAATCGTTCCAACGTTATTTATTTGAGGTTAATACATTCGGATTATCTATTTCCGTTTAAATCATCAATCCTATAAATAAATTTTTGATGAATGATTTGCTGATTGTTCGATGAGTATCAACTAATATAAATTTGCCGCGTAGATAAGTGCCGGGGTGGTGAAATTGGTAGACGCGCTGGATTCAAAATCCAGTATCCTTCGGGATGTGAGGGTTCGAGCCCCTCCTCCGGTACTACTCAGAGTCCTTTTATTATGTAAATAATTTTTGTTTATTAAGGAAAGAACTTCCTAGACGATTGAACAACGTATACCCCAGAAATAAAATTCCCAGATCGTTACGTATTAGTTAACCCTTATTAATGAAGGAATTACCCATTGCTTTTACGGTATCAATACTGCATCGACCCGTTATAAGAAGCCCATTATCTTTTTGGAATTTTAGTGTTGCCATTCTAATCATATGAGAAATAGAAATGTTTGAATGAATAATACCTGAATCGATATAACCAATATAAATAAGTAATTTAATCAGAGCATTTTCAGTATCCTCACCATATTTACCATCAATTTCACCAGGATCGAATCCACATTTCAATAATGTGCTTTGCAAATATTTTACCGAATCATAGGCCACTGGTGCTTTTATTTTATTTGCATGTAATTCACGAATTAGTCCATTCATCTCATTCCCTGATTCAGCAATTAAATAAGAATAAAGCATTCCAACATTGTCTTTTATACCATCCATATTGCCTAATCTCATACCATAGACTATAAATACCTTTTTGCCGTACCGGATAGCATACCACTCGATATACTCACGATATTCCCACTTAACATCCCCCGGAACAAGTTCTTTATAGTCCCAAAGCGGAAAAATATTCGGTATATCAGAAACTGTAATATTTTTTGTACCGGCGCAGTCGGGGAAAATTTGAATTATATCATCGCTATTAATATTATGAATATCATTTTCATCTTTAAATGATAACTCGATTATTGATAAATCATGGAAGGGATCTAAAAAATCTGCACGATATCTATAATCTAATTCAATTCTCTGAAAACTAGATAGATGAGAATATATTGAATTTAATAATTTATTATAGTTGTCCTCATTAACATCAGTTATGGAGTTATTTTGAATTGGTGCTCTGAACCAGTAGTCATTGTTTTCTAAAATACTCGCAAATTCATTAACAGACTTATTGAGTTGAGCCTGCAATGTTCCTGAACCGATCAAAGAACCAAAAATGAGTATTGAACAGCTCAAATTTATGACAATTCGATTAAAGATTACTTTACTGTTATTATTGTAGCCCATCTTCTATAAATTAATTTTCCCCACTGGAATGGCAATCATTACACTGGTTCCCTTTCCAGGCTCAGAATCAAGTTGGATGGAACCCTTATTTAATTCAATAAATTCTTTACATAGAATTAACCCTAAACCGGTACCCAATTCATTATTTGTTCCAGGTGTAGAAATACTGGAATCTATTTTGAATAATTTGTCTTTATTCTTATAATCGACTCCCACACCTTCATCTTTGATGGTCACAATACAAGATTTGTCTTTTGCTACAATCCCAATTGTTACTGTACTGTCATAATATGAGAATTTTATGGCATTTATAATTATATTTTGTATGATTGTATTTATCATATTCTTATCAGCATTGACTATAAAGCTACCTTCATCATTGAGACGGAGTTTAATGTGTTTCTCCTCAGCAAAATGATAGAGTATTTTGCAGTTACTGGAGATTAGTTCGTGTAAATCAAAATTCACTAGTTCCAATTTTAAACCACCCATTTGAAGTTGAGACCACTCTAGAAGATTTCCGACAAGATCATTTAACAATGTAGATGACTCTTTCATATCCAATGTAAGCTCTTTAATATCATTGCTATCGAGTGTATTGATATTATCATAAAAATAAGTGGTGATTCCCAGTAGCGCTTGAATTGGATTCCTGAGATCATGGGCAATTATGGAAAAGAATTTATCCTTGGTATCATTTATTTTCTTAAGTTCAATATTCCGAAGCCGCCATAATTCTGTTTCCTTGATCTTTTTTTCTAATTGATATTTGGTTTGAAGTTTTTCTATTTTTTTTCTTGTGCTTTGATTAAAGATTTTTTCTTTTAAATTGGAATATTTTTTATGATATGAAAGAGCATTTTTAAAATCATTTAATTGATGAAAAACTTCTGAATAGCTGTGATCTAGATTCATTCGTGTCTCAGGAGATATAAGCTTATCAAATAAACTATCTGCAATTTTTAAATAACCAATAGCAATGTCGGATTTATTTAGTTTTGCATAGTTATTTCCTATATTAATCAAAATATTAATTTTTGTATTTTTCTGTTCCGACTCATCGCATAATCTGAATGCATTGTGGAAATGACCAAGAGACACATCATAATTGTCTTTCAGCATATAGTTAAGTCCAAGATTATTGGTAGCCGAAACGGTAATTTCATTATTATTGATTTTAGAAGATTTCTCGATCGATTCCACAAAATACTCTATGGCTTTATCATATTTTTTTTTAGCACTATATATTTCGCCAATATTATTATTTGCAGCCGCAATTCCATAATCGTTATTTGATTTTTCTGCAATTCTAAGCGATTTCTTATAATATTCAGATGCCTTTTCAAATTCACCAAAATCTTTATAGATTATTCCGATGTTACTGATACAGGCTGCAATTCCTTTAACATTTTCCAATTCCTCAAATAAATTCAACGCTTTTAAATAATTATTCAACGCCTTATGATTATTCCCCATTTGGGAATATACAACAGCCATATTGTTAAAACATTTCGATATTCCCACTTTATTATCAAGCGAGTATTCAATTTTTAGGCTTTCAGAAAAATGGCTAATTGCCGTGGCTAGCTCACCCTGCAGTACACATCCATTACCCATATATCTATATGCATCAGCATGTGTAGTATAATCATTTAATAGTTTAGACAAATCAATAGATTCTTCTGCATAAATCACAGTCTTTGCTGGATAAGTATGGAGACAGCTTTTTGCGAGGTCCATAAGAATATTTAATCTATCGGCACCTTTGGCAGATGCTAATTTGTCTTCAAGAGATAAAATATTATTTACAGTCATTTGAGAAAATAATTGTGATCAAAATTGGTCATATAATTGTGGTGAAAATTTAGTTATACATTTTTACTTCTAATAATAAAATTATTAATCAAATTGAATATTTTATTATGAAAACTAATTCTGAATTTTCAATATAAACTTATTTACTTTATTTTTTTCTTATTTCAATAATTATTGGTGGTCATACTCATGGTAGCTTTATTAAAAAAGGTTGCAGATTTTGTACCAGTATTAGAGCGCCGTAATATTATTTGAAATATAACATGACATTTTATTGTAAAGGATATCAGAATATTTTGACTTATCCATTCGTTGGCTGAAATGGGTCAATATTAATCTTTTTGCTCTGGCGGTATCAGCAAGATTTATGGCCTGAGATATTGTAGTATGATATTTTTGATAGGCAATATCTTCCATACCTCCTGGAAATGTGGCTTCATGTATCAATACATCTACATTATCACTCAATTTATAACTATTATCAGAAATTCTTGCATCCGTAATAAAGGTCAATAATTTTTTATGATCATCAAACCTATATCCCCAGCAGTCTAGTTTATGTTCCATTAATCTTGAGCATACTGAAAAATTATCTTTTAAAATAATCTCTGGATATTGAGTCACATCGATGAATTTTGTTTCAAATTCAAGTGAGAAATCAGAATATTTAATACTCTTTCTAATATAATCCTCAAGATTTGGGGGACCAACAATTACCAGAGGCGCATAATTTCTAATTACTTTTTTATAAAAGAGAAGTGGGATAAGTCCACCAATGTGATCGGGATGAAGATGTGTGATAAAAATATATTTCAACCGACTTAATTTGTAATTATATTTCAAGATATTTCTATAGGTATTTTCACCTGCATCAATCAATATATGAAAAGAGTCACTACTTAATATTGCAGATGTAGTATTCGCTGCTCTGGTAGGAACTCCTCCCATATAACCCATCAACTGAAAAGTCTTAAACATGATTAATGTCTCTGAACCTGTAAGATTTTATTTTCATTTCGTTAGCAATTTTGAATATCTCCTTGAGAAAATCAATTTTGACTTCCCATTTTCCTGTGGAAACATTTTCTCTCGGGGTGTGCGCATAAAACACAATAATTTTATTTTCTCTTTTTATTTTTTTTAGAATATATGTTATTTGTTCTATATTGACTTCTTGAATTTCATCAATGCAGAATCCTCTAACAATTTGTTGGGATTCCCGATCAAAATAAATGTCTTTAACATCTTGGATTCTTTTGATCATTTTATGCCGCTGAGTCTCACTCACACCCCTGATGTTGGAAAATATTGATCCAAGTTCTTTTTCTAATTTTTTATTTCTAATGCCATAAACAAAGGCAAATGATTCTTGATGAAACCCATATCGGGTAAGGAAATCTTTTGCCGGCAGTATCTCACTTTTGATATATGTCAGAACACCTTTTTCTTTTATTGATAATATCGGATCAATATGAGCATATCCATGAGATGCTATTTCATGACCGGATTCTTGAATTATACGTAATTTTATTATATCCTTTTTGTCAATTGTTGCAATATCTGTGAGAAAGAATGTTGCTTTCATATTAAATGAATCAAGGAGAGGCAATATATAAAACCATTCATTGATACTACTATCATCAAAGGTCACAACTATCCCTGCTTCTTTTAACGTGGGTCTCATTCTATCGCAATCATCATAAATTAAAAGAAATATATATATCAATCCACCAAGAATGAATATCGTAGAGTACTTTAGCATTTAATCATCACTTCAGTAATGTTATCTTTTTAATAAAATGATTATCATTGTTGCTAAACCTAACAAAATAAATACCGGATGCTTTGTCACTTGCAATCCATCTATAATGATATTTCCCTACCTCCAGCTCACCAGAGATAATATTTTGTATAAATCTTCCGTTTATATCAAATATTGTTAAATTGTAATATCCATTTTCTGGAACCGATATGCCTATGTGTGCAATAGGATTAAATGGATTTGGGTAGGTGAATTCAATGGATAATTTAGTTGGTATCTCAACTATATCAAGACAGACAGCATTAATTGAGCATATTCTCCCTGATAATAGGATATTACTACTGGATAACTGAATGGTTAAACTTTTATTTGAATGCTCAGACATGTTTACCATGATAAGTTCATTTTTATTTTGGAATATTTCCCAGGCTCCTTCGATATGGATTATGTCACCAATTATTGGGTTTGAAAATAATAAATGAACGGCAGAGAATCCCCCATCCGCTTCGAGAATTATTTCTTTTCCCATCGATTGAAATTCAACAGTTGTTAGATTTTTTAACTTTTGCTGTGAAATGCCTAGAATCAATCCAATCAATTGCACGACATCAGTAATGTCAACGATTTCATCTTGGTTTAAATCAGCTACATCTAAATTGAAGGGGTCAAGAATATCAAATCCTAAAATATAAAATATTAAAAGTACTGCGTCCGTCACGTCTGTTTGACCGTCGCTATTTATGTCCCCATTCAGAATATTTGAGATGGATGGTAATGCAGACATATCATAAAGTGAGATGCCATTTTGTGTTCCTATTACCGCCAAGTTTTCCTCATAATTGAAGTCAATATCTAAGACAATATTTGATAATATCAGACTATTATCAGTATTAAAACCTTCTTCATCAGGGAAAAATGAATTATCACTTTGGATAAGAAATAGACCGCTATGTTTTGTAGTGATCCATTTATTATTTTGATTATCGATTCTTATGTGATCGCCTTTAAAAAGTGGAATATGACTTAATAATGGATTGTCAAATACTGGATTCAGACTAATATATTCCTCATTATGCTGATAACTAAATGCCAGAATCCCTTTGCTTGTGAGTATCCATAATAAATCATTATTGTCTAAACCAATAGACCAGATGCTTTTGGATGGCAAAATCTCTAAATTTGACACTGGTACCCAAATGTCATCATTTTCATTATCTACTGTGAGTCCAAAGTCTAATATTCGGATCTCACCTGATGCGTAAGTTTCTAAATTATCATTCATTGGAATATCATTTTTTAAAGCAAACCATGCCCGGGGGTGTAAATAATTCTGTGTAAATGGCATTGCAGGGTTTGAACTTTGAACCCAAAAAAAGAAAGAAAAAGCAATGCCTAAAAGAACAAAACAAGAAATGCTCATCGATGAGCTTCTAAAGAACA
>Ga0233431_1005957_pt1 | contig 11341 bp, 8 predicted proteins | sample SI_118_April2016_FD_179867 | JGI IMG/M metagenome (GOLD analysis project Ga0233431, IMG submission 179867) | Seawater microbial communities from Saanich Inlet, British Columbia, Canada - SI_118_April2016_200_MG | ecosystem: Environmental > Aquatic > Marine > Inlet | place: Canada: British...
AACAGCCAGATACTTTTTTAATAGACTTTTAATTTCCTTTTTAGGGATCTCAATTTTTTTCAGCATCCCGGAGAAAAAAAGTGCTTTATCGTCTGAAGACAGTTCATTATAGCTGTTCCGTAACTTTTCCAGATTTTTGGCATCAAAATCATTTTGAGTAATCGCAGTTTTAAATTGATTTAATAGTGTCGCAATATTATCTGGTTTTACTGTTTTCAGAGCTGTTTTACTTTTTTTCAACATAGCAATCGATTGTGGCATATTTCCTCTATTTTGACGTTCTTTCAAATATCACCTGATATCCAAACCTAGGATAATTCCGGTGCTGGAAAAAATTATTTCAAGAACCTAGCGATAAACATTCCCATGAAGTCAATTTCACATATGGTGTAAATGACACATCAGAGACCATGATAAGCTTATTAAAAATGTGAAGAAGATCCAGCCTTTTCCTGGCGTCGTTCTATCTGACAAGTTAACTGTCGATTAGAAGGGTAAAACAGACCTGCAAAAATAGCAGGTCTGTTTTTTCTCAACCGCTACTTAAATTACAATTCACCCAGCGCAATGTCCAGCACTTCGATCATGAAATCAACATCCGCTTTGTTAATACACATCGGTGGTTTAATACGAAGTACATTACCGAATAATCCACCTTTACCGATTAACAATCCAAGATCTTTAGATCGTTCGAAGACCTGAACCGCTTCTGCTGAAGCAGGTTCTTTGGTTGCTCGATCTTTAACCAGTTCCATACCGGTCATCAATCCTTTTCCACGAACATCACCAACGATATCATGCTTGTCCATCAGTTTATGATACCCTTCCATCAGGTAGGCACCAATTTCCTTGGCGTTTTGTTGGATATTTTCCTGATCTATTACTTCCAATACAGCTTTTCCCATCGCGCATGATACTGGATTACCGCCAAAAGTATTAAAGTGGATTCTTTCTGACAATTTTTGTGCAATTTCAGGGGTTGTCGCAACAGCAGCCAGCGGCGCTCCGTTACCGATACCTTTAGCCATAGTTACAATATCCGGAGTTACACCCTGAGTCTGAAACCCCCAGTAATGATCACCGGTTCTCGCAAAACCAGTTTGTACTTCATCAGCGATACAGAGGCCACCGGCAGCACGAACATGTTCGTAAGCTGCTTTTAAATAACCATCTGGAAATACAACTGTACCACCCACACCCTGGATCGATTCAGCAAAAAAAGCACTAACACGCCCCGGTGTGCTATATTCAATTACACTTTGAACATCCGCTGCGTATTTTTCGCCGGCTTTGGGATCATCTTTTCCATACTGCCCCCGATAGGTGTCAGCATTAACGGCATGATGGATACCGAAACTATGGGGATAGTTATACTTCCAGGTACTATGGGAGGTTAAACCCATGGCTGATGGGCTACCACCATGATAACAATTCCGTAAGGCAATAATATCGTAATTTCCAGTATACAGACGACTCATCATAATGGCTAAATCATTGGCATCTGAGCCGGAATTCACAAAATAAACACAGCTCAGTTCTTTAGGCAGTTTTTCTGCCAAAGCCTTACCAAATTCAGCAATTGTCGGGTGATAATAAATCGTGGTTGTGTGTTGCAAAGTTTGCAGCTGTTCGATTGCTTTTTGAGTAACATAAGGATGACAATGTCCCACACTTACAGTCACGATTCCACCGATACCGTCCATAAAGCGACGTCCTTTTTCATCGTAGAGATATTGCATTGACCCTTCTACGATCATAATCGGCTTTTTATAAAAAGTCAGCAAAGCTGGTGTTAAAAAAGTCTCACGCATTTGTTTCACTTCGTCATAAGATGGGCCTGTATATGCCTTTGGTTTATGATCAAAAGGGGGTAGTTCCGGTCCGTTTGAATTGCTGCTCATTTCTATTCTCCTTATTAAATCAAATTTTAAATGTTTCAATTGATGATGATTCCTACTAAAATAACGGAGTCTATCTTATTTGTCATCTTCCAAATCAATAGCCCATCCCAGGTATCTACTTTTCTCCGACCATTTCTTTTGCAAACCCGAACAGAGCCTATTTTTTTTGACTGTTCTGACAAATTAACCCTTCAATTTGTGAACTAATAATTCTTTTTTAATACTCAAATTTAACGGTATAACGACTACCAGAGAAAAATAATCATTATATATCGGGTTGGTATTATGATGATAGGATAATTGAAAAAGCAGTTATGAACAGAGCCAATTATTTGAAAGTTATGGTGACAGTTAAGAAGGTTTTTAGTAGTTAAAAAGGGACAGTTAAGTTTTGATTTGATTTCCAATAGCTCTGATTTTTTACAGCTATCGGTATTTACCTAAGATTAAAAGACAAATTTACATCGGCAACATTAGACAATATATATCTTAAATATTGTTCTAATTTACTAATATTACTACATAATTGACATTAGTAATCTTTAGTTATTATTTATTTTTGTCGCATTTAAAAAATGGATAAGGTGATGGATTGCTCGAAATTAAGCTTTAATATTTGGATAAAAAAAAATCCAACTGGTCTTTGATATAGGGACAGTTTGATATTTATAATGGGGACAGGTGATTCAAGATCAACTTTTTTATATTAATCCGGATTCCAGGCTCACACTGCAGGAACAATTGCAGCGATTATTGGTGGATGCTATCTTAAACGGACATTTTAAACCGGACATTCCTCTCCCATCCTGCCGCAAACTGTCTAAAAACCTTGGTATCTCTAAAAATACGGTAACACTGGTTTATGAATACCTGGCAACAGAAGGGTATCTGATTTCAAAGGAACGGGTCGGTCATTTTGTCAATAAAGCGATTTTAGAAGATCGTATTCAGACCAAGAAACTCGTTCCCATTGAAGAGGGGGAAAAACCGAATTGGTGGTCACGCTACAAAAAAACACCCAGTCATCAAAAAAATATCATTCGACCCCGGGATTGGCATAGTTATCAATATCCATTTATCTACGGACAAATTGATCCCACACTGTTTCCCATTGGTGAGTGGCAAAAGTGTTCAAAACAAGCCCAGAAATTTCAATCTGTTAAAGAATGGACAATGGATAGTTATCTGGAAGATGATCCTACCTTAATTGAAGAAATTAGAACCGGCCTCTTACCTCGAAGGGGTATCCATGTCTCCGGTGATGAAATCCTGCTGACTCTGGGAACACAATATGCGTTATATCTCATTGCCAGTCTGTTTATCAATCAAACGACAACCATTGGGATCGAAGACCCCGGATATGTTGATGCCCGTAATATTTTCAAAATCCATAATCCAAGTCTGATCGGGCTCCCGGTAGATGATGCCGGTTTAAAAATCAGTGATCAGTTGGATCATTGTGACTTTATTTATATTACTCCCAGCCATCAATATCCAACTACTGTCACCATGCCCTTAAATCGAAGATTGCATTTGTTGAAAAAAGCGTCTCAATCAGATATTGTTTTAATCGAAGACGATTATGAAAGTGAAGTTAATCATCTTGGAAAAGCGACGCCAGCCATTAAATCATTAGATAATTCCGATCGTGTGATTTATGTTTCCAGTTTATCTAAATCACTAGCACCCGGACTACGACTGGGATATATGGTGGGACCCAAAGCGTTGATTAAAGAAGCACGCTCGTTGAGAAAACTGATGTTACGTCATCCACCAACTAATATTCAACGAACTGTCGCTTTATTTATGTCCAGGGGGAACTACTATGCTTTGATGATGAGAATGCGGAAAGCTTATAAAGAGCGATGGGAAGTAATGAATCAGGCTATCACCGAACATTTACCTACCTGCGATTATACGCCAACGGCTGGAGGTTCCTCATTTTGGATCACCGGACCGGATCACTTAAATTGTAAAGAATTAGAACTGGAAGCCACCAGACAGTCAATCGTTCTGGAAACCGGTGATTGGTTTTACCTCTCGGAAAACCCACCTAAAAACTGTTTTCGGCTGGGTTTTTCTTCAATCCAAACACATATGATTGAACCCGGAATTAAACGTATAGGAGATATCATAAAAAAAATTACCTGAAACAGCACCTGTCCTTCTAAGAGAATTGTAAATCTTTATCATAACCAGTTCCCCAGGCATAATCTTCTTTGATTTGTTTCATAATCAGAGACGTTTCAATTGATACCAAGCCATCAATTTTACTGACCTTATTATAAACCAAATCATTCAATTCATCCAAAGACTTTACAATAAAATCTGCATCAATATCCATGGTTCCGGTCATCAGGTTGACAAAAATAACCTCCTTTAATTTGGAGATTTCCTGGATGACATGATCTTTATGCTTGATATCCATCTTGATTTTAAAATTACCGGTAATCCCGAAACCTAATTTGTGAGGATCACCAACAGCAACTATCTTTATATACGCTTCTCCGATAAGTCGTTTTAGGCGGGTTCTAACCGTTGCTTCTGCTATTCCAAGCTCTTTGGCAATAAAAGTGTTGGATAAACTTCCATCTTTTTGAAGCAGTTGAATAATCTTGCAATCGGTTTTGTCCAGTTCTTTGATTTTATTACCCACTTTGTCTTTATTTTTAGTCATGTAATGATAAAATTTTATAAGTTCACTGATTTAAAAACTTAGCCAAGATGCAACTGCGATGTGCAATATAAAATATGTAAAAACTAAATTCAACCCTTTTCAAATGATACAAATGCTAATTTAAAGGTTTATATACCGATTTTTCATAATTATTGTTCAAAGTAGAAATTTAAATACTGAAACCAACGGACAAAATATAAAATACCTACCTGCAGCTTAATGGGAAAGAAAAGCATTAGTCAATAAAAATTAACGAAAAATAAATAATTATAAGATTTAATGTACGATTTCAAAATATATTACTTAATATTGCCACGTTTTAAAGCAATTATTTCCTAAATCAAACACAATAAAAATATTTTAATTCAGAATTTTCATCCGGTAAGATGGCCATGAATATGGAAGCAAAAGTACTGATAATGTGCGGTGTTTTTACGTGAAGAAATAAGGCAGATAACCGGTTGTTGACAGTTTTGGGGCTTTGTTCGTCGTCCTGTAGGTGATTTTAAAAGCGATGATATGAGCGTAGATGATTGCTTGAAGTTCTTCAGGTGTTTTGATTTTTGGTTTGAAGTACTTTTTTCATATTTAATTAAGTAACCTATTTAAAATGATTAGCTGGACAAAAAATGATTATCCAAAAAACCTGAATTTTTCTTTTTCTGGATAAAATCAAGTAGTTGCATAATTCCCTTTATACGACATATTAAAATTATAGAAGAATAATCAGGATGATTATTTTTTAAATTAAAAACCTTTTAAGCGGACATGTTAATGAACTGAAATTGATAGAACTTGAAAAACAGGCCGGTAGTTTTGATTTTGAAAATGCTTTGGTAACATTACTGTTAATCGGTGAGGCGCTTAACCAAACATAAGCAAAATAAATTAAGATAAAGAACAAAAAAAGTTATATCTGGATAATATAAGCGGTATTGTTTGTACTTACTATAGTCAATGCAATATTGATATTTCAAAATTTAGAATCTCAAAGACATGACGGTCTCCAAATAAACTACTACACCCATAGGACGTGGTAGTTTATTTACTATACTTTTTAATTCGTTTTTCATCACTAAAACAGCGAATAACAATACTAAAACACTGGGAATTCAATCGACCTGATTTTCTTAATCTGCCGAATACACGAAATCACTTTTTCTTCAGTTATGGCATATCATATTCCAATAGTAGCTTTCAACAATTGTCTAAAACTAGTTCCTGACCAATTTTATGCGAATGGGTAAGTGTCTAATGCTAGACTTTTTTGATACAAATGCCACTCATCATCTTTAATTAGACCATTTTTTCGATAGTAGTTTCTTGCATCTTTCAAGATATTTTCAATTTCTTGTTCGTGTCTATTTGTCAAAGAAATCGGTTTATGATTTGCGAGAATATCCTCCACCTTATCCATTGCCAATCGGAGTGTGTTTTTCTTTCCAGATTTAATCCAGTTATCATAGATTGATTCATCCGCTACTTCAGAAAAACAAAGTTCATGCCTGAACCATTTATGGGTATGTTTTGAAGTGAGATAAGTACCCGGTACATTCCCGACATGATCAATCACCTCTTCAGCCATTGTTTCTTGACAGACTTCCACTCCTTCAAGGAACCGACCGACCCGTCTAATTACATCATCATCCAATATTGCTTTAACAGGATGTTCAGTCAGTTGTTGCGACACCGCTCCATGAAAAAAGATGCAATTTGCACCTGATAAAGCTGAAAGAGTAACTCCCTGGGCAGCTTCATGCCCAGCTTGAAAATCAATCATTTTCGAATTGGTTATACTGGTCGAACTCGCTACCGGAAAACCATAGTCCTGCCACACTTGATTGTAGACCGAGTCTAACATTGAATTTGTGATCGCCCTAAATGAAGGAGCTCCCGTTCGCATGTTTTGTGCAAAAATAAAATTCCCAGGCCAAACCGGATGTCCCTTTTTAATGATTTGGGTCAGTACCATGCCCGCAATAATCTCAGCATTACCAGACACAATAGAACCAGCGATCGTTACAGGAGAGGTGGCTCCAGAAATACTTCCCGAGTCGATTTCAAATGGAATTCCATTCTCGCAGTATGAAAAGATCTGAGATACTGATTCATCGCTGTATGCAAGGGGGGATAAAGTTCCGACATAACCAATCGGATCAGTTCCGACTACTTTTGCGATCTCCCGATTCCAGGGGCCATTTCCCAAGATTTCTATCATTCCTTTAGCCTTTGGTGACATCCTGATTAAGGCAGCATTACTTTCCAAGTATCTCATCGCCTGAGGAACATCCGAGAAGCCGAACCAAGGTGTTATTAATCCATGGACACTTGGTAACGCATCCAGTACTTTGACAAATTCATAAAACTCTTTACGAGTTGGTTGTCGAGGCTCCCCTGAATGAAGATCAACTGTTTCCATTCCAAATTGATTAAAAAAACAGAGGTGATCTGAGGTCAACTCAATATCATAATTCGGTATTCTGGCTTTTATCTGAATACGCTTAGGAACAGTTATAAGGTGCTCTCCAACAACTGTTTCAGGAAAACGAACCTTGTTTTTTTTAAAATCAACAAAACACCCATGTTCCGCCAACAGTTCCAATGCTCTCTGATTCTGAAAAACTACTCCAGTTTTTTCTAATACATGTAATGTACTGTTTTGAATTTGTTTTCCCTCATCATCAGAGATTAGTTTTAAAGATTGGATATTTTTTCGATAAGTTTGTAATCCCATGACAAAGATACTCCTTATAAATTGTGATAAATAGCTTGGATATAAATAGTACAACAGAATGTAAGATTTAGAATTAAAGCAAACTTAAAAGATTTACTTGTTACTTTGACTTGGTGGTAATTTTGGTGAAGCCAAGGAGGTTGAAATTCATTTTGAAATTTAGCCAAAGTTATTGTTAATTCAGATATATCAGAGGATGACTTCTGTTTTTTCCTGTCAAGCATTCAAGATAATCTTCCATTACCCTTCACCAAACAACACCAATATTATCTAATGTCAGAATCAGCTCTTACAGTAAATTTCTTTTTTTTACTTTACTATTCCAGTTACGTAATATTTGGAATTAAAAACAAGGCTCAGTCAAATAAGAAGATTTAACTTTAATTGACTGGATTGTTAATCGTTTCACTTAAAGTTTTGACAGTTTTTTATTCATTAAAGTCATTAAATTCCTAGTCGATTTTAGTTTATTGTCGGAGAAAAGGAATCCGGCGATTCCCTGGGGCATAAAAATGACCAGCAAAATCACCATAGCCCCAAATATGACATTACGGTAGGTTTCAAAAATTCGCAGTTCCTCGCTGATAAACACTGCTATAAATGCTCCAAGAACGGCACCTGGAAAGCGTCCCATTCCTCCAAGAACCAGCATGACCATTAGTATTAGAAAAAAATCGAGTCCTAACAACCGGTGAGACATCATCCCCACATAATGAGCATAAACGGCTCCGATCATTCCGGTTATGAACGCAGAAATCGCAAATACTATCAATTTGTATTTAAAGTCATTGACACCAATGCTTCTGGCAAATACTTCCGAGTCGCGAATAGTGAGAAAAGCTAGTCCCCAATTGGAATGAATAATCTTGTAGATAATGAAAAGGGAGATAAAGGAAATAATAAAAACGGTATAAAACCATGGTACCGGTTCCATTGAATTGTAGGTATACTCGAAAAAAGTCAGAGGTGGAATATCTAAAATTCCTTGTGGACCACCGGTTCCGATGGCTCGCCCCGGTTCGCTTTTGAGAAAGGGTTCTAAAATCATGTGCACTGCAAAGGTAACTAGTGCCACATAAGACCCCTTAAGGCGCAAACATGGCAACCCTACTAGTATACCGATGATAGCGGTGATGCCCCCCGCCGCAAGGATTCCCAACCAAGGTGAAATTCCAAATGTGCGGGTCAGAATGGCAGAACCATATCCTCCGATCACATAGAAAGCTACCTGCCCAAAGGTGAAAATTCCGGCAAATCCCATGATCAAGTCCCATGAAGCGGCCACAACTCCCCATAGGAGGCATAGGATTAGGATATGCATAATTCCAGGATTATTATGAAAAAAAAGGGGCCAAAAGGCAAGTACTGAGTAAAAACCGATCAGTATTTTAAGATCTTGTCGCATGTTTGTTTCCTATGTTTCGTCATAGTAAAAGGTTATCCCCACGTCCCGAATAGCCCCTGGGGTCTTATGATTAAGGTGCCGAGCAAGACCGTGAACCAAGCAAAGATAGTCCAGGTGAGCCCAAAATGCCATCCCACAAAAGCTTCAACAATTCCTAAAATAAAGGCGGCGTAAAAACTCCCTTTCAAGCTCCCCATCCCCCCAAAAGCAGTGATAACCCAAGCCTTCACTAAAATATCCCATCCACCGAATGGATGGACATAATATTTTGGCACTAAAAGAACGCCGGCAGTACCCACCAAAACGGCTGATAACGCGAAAGTGTAGGCAAAAATTCTATTGTTTGCAACACCCACGATCTGAGCACCTATTGGGTTTTGAGCAACGGCCCGAACTGACATGCCAATATAACTTTTGTTCAAAAAGAGTACAAAAAACAACATGCTGAGGAGCGCTGCGACCAATATCGTCACATCGTGATTTGAAAAAACAAATGTCCCGACATGTGTCTGCCCCTCAACCAAAGCGGGTATCGATTTCTTGAATGGACCGAATATCACCTGATGGAGATTATCGAGAAACAGAGCCAGACCAAGGGTCACCATCACCGCTAACATTTCCCAATCATCTCTTTTCCGCAAAGGTTTAATGGCCAGTTTTTCAGTCCACCATCCTGCCGCAAACAAGACTGGCAAAGTGATCAAAAAGACACCAAGGTGTCCTAAGCCGCTACTATAGACCACATAAGCTAAATAACCTCCCATGGTATAAAATGACCCATAGGCAAAATTGAAAACTTTTGTCACTCCGTAAACAAGCGCCATTCCCAGAGCCATCATGGCATAAATAGATCCACTGGTAATACCACTGATTAAAACTTCTATAATTTCCTGCAACATATTAACTTTCCTTATCGTAAAGAAGTTCGAGTTTACTGAAACCCTGGCTTTATATTCCCAAAAAGGCCTCTTTAAAATCTTTATTGTTCAATGCGGTTTCCTTATCTCCTGAAAAAACAATTTTTCCTTCTTCCAAAAGGTATACCATATCAGCGATTTCGGCGAGCTGAGGCATGTTTTGCTCTACGAGTAAAATACCACAACCTGATTGGTGAATCTCCTCAATCTTATTAAACACCTCAACTCTAAGAATCGGCGCCAAACCCAGAGACGGTTCATCAATAGCCAGGAATTGGCTGTTTGCCATCAATCCTCTACCAATGGCAAGCATCCTGGCTTCTCCGCCACTCAAAGTAGAAGCAAAACTTTTGGCACGTTCCTCAAGTCGTGGAAACAAATCTAAAACATAATCCAGATTTTTTTTTGCCTTATTTCGGGCATTGCGATTCAATGCCCCCATTTTCAGATTTTCTAAGACCGTCATTTCAGGAAATAGTTCGCGATCTTCAGCAATATAAGTGATACCCATTTCAACAATTTTATCACTGGTCAGCTTACTGATCTCTTCACCATTAAACCGAATCGACCCGGAAGTTGGTTGATGTAATCCACATATTGTTTTCAACAATGTGCTCTTTCCATGTCCATTAGGTCCAAGAAGAATGCGAAGCTCGCCCTCGCCAATTTCCAGGGACACGTCATTTAAAACTTCTATCTCACCATAGCCGGTGTTTACCGCATTAACTTCAAGCATAGCATTTTCCTAAATAACACTCGATTACCTTTTTATCCTGGGCGACATCAGCAGGAGGCCCAATACAGCATTGCTTACCATTCTCTAAGATCATCAAACGGGCAGAGAGTTCCGTTAAAACTTTCATAAAATGCTCAATGATGATTACTGTCACTTTTAGTTTCTGATTAATTTTCTTGAAAATATCAACAGTTTGCCTGACTTCAGCTGTACTTAATCCAGCAATCGGTTCGTCTAACAATAAAAGTTTGGGTTTTGTCGCCAAGGCGGTTCCAAACATCGTCAATTTCTTATCTAAAAGTTTGAGATGAGACGCAATAACATCCTCTTTGCCATTGAGCCCTACAAAATCAATCATTTCTTCAACAGCGAATCTTTCCTTCCCGGAATTCACTTGTGCACCAAAATGCACATCCGCCCTAATGTTTTCGTATACTGATAATGACGGGAAAAGTTGGGGATGTTGAAATGTTCGGGCAATTCCATTGTGGCAAATTTTATGGGATTTCAAGCCATTGATGTTTTTTCCCTGAAACAAAATCTCTCCAAAATAAGGGTAAATCCCCGATATTAGGTTGAACAAGGTCGTCTTGCCGGAACCGTTGGGACCAGCGATACCAAAAATTTCCCCTTCCTCAACTTCAAAATTTAGGTCGTCAATGGCAGTTAAACTACCAAACTGTTTGGTAACGGCTTCACATTTAAGAATCATGATGGGTCTTTCGTTTTTGTTAGTTGACTGGAACTAATTCTATTTCCGTTAAATCAATCACTGTTCATCGGTGATTGTGTGATTTAACGTTTAAGGGCCATTCTTTCAAAAAAGCTTGACCCTGTTTTGACATTCCTACCTTTTTATCCAGGGAGGAATATGAAATTTATTAGTTTTATACGGTGTTGGATTTTTCCTGTCCTTTGCACTAAGGAATAAAGTCACAAGCTTTCCATCCTGAACCTGCATCGTATTTCCT
>Ga0233431_1005960_pt1 | contig 11337 bp, 36 predicted proteins | sample SI_118_April2016_FD_179867 | JGI IMG/M metagenome (GOLD analysis project Ga0233431, IMG submission 179867) | Seawater microbial communities from Saanich Inlet, British Columbia, Canada - SI_118_April2016_200_MG | ecosystem: Environmental > Aquatic > Marine > Inlet | place: Canada: British...
ATGGGCCGATCCTGGCGTCAAGCGCGGATCCGGCCCCAGGCCCACAAAGGGGTCTAGGCCCCAGGAGGCCCCAGGGAGCCCCTTAGAGGCCCGTGCATCGCCTTTCATCTCCCCGGAGGGGTCTACGTACCCCCCGAAGCGGATAAACCCGATACCGCCATGCTGCCGCCTGTGATTTGTCCGGTTCTTTCTTTTGTGATGCAATGTTTACCCCTATGCTACCACACCAGGGGCAAGCAAAGCTTATTTGATACTCAAGAGCACAGTTAAAGCAAAATCTCATGGCTACACTCTTTGTCTGTGAATCAGTTTGTACATGACGTCGGCAATCCAATCTGCCTCCCGGAGAGTCTTTGCTTTTGTTTCCAAACTAAGCGCACCGCTTCCCTCTTCGATGGAGTTCACAACAGCGTCTATTGCCTTTGCCGGACTCACTCCTTCACTAATTAAACCAAACACAATCCGAAGCGCAAAGAATACCGCTTCGGTGGTTTCGAGATCCATTTTGATGCTTCCAGTTCTGATACAAAATTCTATGGTCTTACTCATTGTTTCCTCTGGTTTCTTTGTGTTTCTGACGGTCAAATTCTCGCAGACGACACATCGGGCTTCTTCCCCATGAGATACCTTTTCTTACTGTGCCGCATTTGTACAGTGATTTGTCTGTATCGAATTTGCAATCAAATTGTCCGCTTCCACAGAACGGACATTTTTCTTGCTCATTGCTTGCCTCCGATTGTTTATTCATCGTAAAATTCTACTAATGGTGCATTCTTCACGATTCCGCGATACGCAAGTTTCCTGCCATTAAAGATCACAAAGAATCCTTCTTTGTGGTGCTTGCCGTGTTCGTGCATCATGCTAGCAACAATTTGATACAAGTCGTTTTTGCTTGTATCGGCAGGACAGTCTTGATGAGCTATGGACCAATCGCTGTGTTTGAAAAAGTCTTTCGGGTGGACATAGATTCTAACAGTCAAATACGTTGTCATTACCCGTTCTCCTGTGCCTGGGCTTTTAGCCGTTTGATTTCATCAAGCGCAAGCGGAAGCGCATTCAGCATATATACCATGTCGTCGATGTTGTGCTTGTCGTTTACGTCACCATTAAGTACGAGCGCGAATGATAGATGCTGAGGCATTAGCGCCAACCCGACGCGATCCCATTTGCCATACGTATTGATGAGCTGACGGACTTCATCAAGGTCTATGTCGTTGATTGTTTCTGGTTCCTTTGTGTTTGCGATGCAGTAATTGCTCTTGCGTATTCCGTATTTTCCTGATATTGTACCACAACTGAATGTCGATACGCTATGGCTTCCTTTTCGCAACGGGCCTCTCCTGAGAAGCTTGGCGCCGCATCGTGGGCATGTTTTCATTTGTCGTCCTTTGTTTGAAAGTGGTTTTCAGCTATTGATACAATCTTTTCATTGGCTGCAATTTTGCCCTCAAGGAATCCTTCGGTTTTACCAAGGTACCAACCGAGCAAATACATTGCAGGGATTACAAGAACCGTCGCCGCATCGCCAAAGGCCGCTATGGCAGCACCCGCCAATACGGATGCTCCGATGCATGAAGCCCATGCGCTACTCATCTTCGATCTCTATTGTTGTCCAATTGATTGTAACCATGTTCTCTTTGTCGCCAGGAAGCACTGTAGCCAGAAGCCATCCCTGTTTTTCGTCGTGATAGTTCTTGCGTCGCTTCCATTGTTTGCCGACACTAAGACGGGTTGGAATCGAGCAAGAATAGTCATATAGCGCATCGAATTCAGCTTGTGTCATTCTGACCATGTTTACAACACAGGTATCGCAAGACTCTGTTGTGATATCTCCGTGTTCTTCTGCGTCTACGGTGAGTCGTGGCTGGCTTTTGTGCTCCTTTGTTTCGGCTTGAATCGCGACTTCGACTTCACGCATCAGCAGATAGCCCACGTCGCCGTCTTTTATTTCGACCAGTTCAGGATCGACACCATCCCGAATCATTCGTTCTCTGATTTCTTTTGCCAAAGCCATGTAGACAACTGACAATTCTAATCTTGGAAAGAAGGGAACGATGGTACCACCGAGTTTAGCCGACCAATACGATGCCATGTTTACTGGCATCAATACGGGATATTCTCGCCATATGCTTTCAAGATCATCCCAATATGCCTGCTCCGTCTTATGTTTCAAGGCATACAGCTTATCAGTCATTTCGGCTCCTTTGGATCGAGCGGATGTGTTACCGTTTGGAGTAGGTAAAGGTTGTGCATGAGTTGCCGTGCACTATCGGGCCATATCGGCTTTTCTTTGGCAACCGAAAGTATCTTTTCGATTTCTCTGTCTCTTGCTTTTCCACACTCAAGAAGACGATTGTTGTGCGCTTTGAGGTTGGCGATTTCTCGCATGAGACACGATGTGCGCCGAGCTTTGTTTTTGCTTGTCCGGCAGTCGTCTATGTTTGGATGTCCGCAATGTGGGCATTTCATTTGTTCTCCTTTGGCGATTCCCATTGGTCAACCAGTTTGCCGTTGGCGATGCACTTCCCGGCCTTGTTGAGCACATGAATTTCGTAGGCCAATTGGACATGGATACCAAACATGAACGAAAGCACCGCTGCCATGATGCAGGCTGGAAACCACCAGTATCCCCAACACAGGCACATGGCAGCAGAAAGGCCAAGGATTGTTCCGTTCCATCGTATTTCTTTTTCTTTTTCAGTCATCGAGTCCCTCCAGTTTGTATTCTGTGAATCACAGATTGCCAGTCGGTAGACTTACGTTTGCTCATGATGCCCTAGTCGCTTGAGCATTTCTTCTATGCACTTTGGGCAAGTGGTCATCACTTCTTCGTCTAATGGTCTGGTGATTGGTTCTTCCCAATCGGCATTACACAATGGTTTCTTTTTGCGTATTTCAAGTTTCATGGGATGGCCTTTGGCGTCATTTACTGTGATTATTTCGCCCGGTATGATTTCTAGCAGATGCCACGTCTTGCCAAAATCGCCTGTTGCTCTTTCTCCAAAGCAAAAAGTTCCAGGTAGTCTTCCGTCTTGAACCAATCTTTTGATTACCCTTTTGACTGGTAGTCTTGCTGTCGTCTTGGCAGGCTTCTTTCTACAAAACATCTATCGCCTCCATATATTTTCTGTTGCATTTGCGCCACGTCTCAACGCTAAAGCGATATCGAAATATCCCTTACTTGCCGCCTCATTGGCTAAGCTTCTCATCTTTTGACGCGCCGCTTGTTCGTCTGCAATTTCTCCAACAGTTTCGTAATCTTCTCGTGCCCACTTCATAAATCGCATCAGATATCCATTGAGCACCAGTTTGTTCATTGCTGTTTCTCCTCCGATTTGTCGTCTTTCAGCACGATGATTGCTTTGCCGTCAACCCTTAAGATTGGATCTATTCCGCCGCCTTCAACTCTTTCTCCGTCGTAATTTAGGCCGATGAACATAGCAGCACAAACTCGTTCTGACAAGCCTACCATGCGCCGGGATATGGCCCACCTGTTTGCTTCAAGCATTTCTTCAAGTGTAATTGCTTTTAGTAATTCTAGGTTTGGTCTGGATTCTTTTGTCCCCATGCTGTTTGTGTCGCGAAACAGGTTGCTTGATGCAAACCTGCACGCCCATTTTCTAAGTTCTTTAGGCATCGACTGTCTTCTTTGATTTGCGTATTCTTCCCTTTGACCATCCTTCGGGCGGCACAAGAAACAACGCAGAGTCAAGACCGATCTCAAGCCCATCGACATCTTCTGTTATTGATATCTTTGTTTGGTGGTTTATCCCGATGGACAATTCAGCATTGTTTCCACCCAAAACAACTATCGCTTCTCCGTTGCCCCGTCTTGACTCAATGATTATTCCAGAATCTCTGTGCATAAGGAAGCGATTGTTGCTTTTCATTGTCTCGAACAGTTCGGCCATTGTAAGTCTCATCCTATCTCCCGTGTGTTGCTTCAATTATTTCGATTTCTTCGACCTGCCAATCGTCACAACAGTTGTCCTCGCGCACCATGAAGCAGGCCGTTTCCGCGTCGTTCTCTAGTTCGTAGTGGTTGTAAATGTCTCCGGTTGCGTCGTTGTGTACTTTGTAGATGATTTTCATTTTGCTCCTTGACGACTCATTCTGTCTACGACATCTTTGAGGTTCTGATTTAGCTCCTCAAGGCACTTTTTGCAAAGCACCTTTGATGGTGGTTGCACCGGAGCATTGCATCCATTTACGCAGGTTTTCATTTTTCTTGCTTTCCTTGTGTGGCGTTCTTTGATGATTGAAGCAATCAGCCTTTTTAGGCCCTTGAGCCATGTTGTCGCTGGCCTGTGTCCCTCGCCATTAAACGTCTTAATCCAAATCTTGTCGCGGGTACATAGGGCTGGATCGTAGTAGAGCAAATCCGCGAGTGCGTCTTTGTATTGATTCACTTCTGCGTCTATACGTCTCGATACGGTAGCAGCGGCCTTTTTTCTATCGATGTTTACTGTTGCAACGTTTCCTCCGCATGACTCTACAAAACCATTGATTGCGTCCCATAAGTCTGATCTGTGTCTATCCATTACCGTCCTCCAGTGCTCCGCACTTCTTGTCACGAAAGAAGTTGACGGATGTATTTGTTATGTCTTCAAAATCATCTAGCGACATTGTTATGCTTTTTCTTACTGGCGCAAGTTTGTCAATAGACACGAAAGGTCTACCGCCTAGATCATGAACCGTAACGGTTACGCCCGATGGTGTTGTGATGATCTTGGTTCTCATTCGACCTCCTCATGTTCTACGCAAATCTTTCCGTCCACAAACACTTCGCCTTCTGACCGAAGGATGCTGATTGTGATTGGCTCGTATTTCACGCATACCTTTTCTACGGTAGGACAAAAACTTTCAAGACTGAGCATGGTTGCTTGTTGCAGCGCAACCAACAGAACAACAAGCCCAATGAAGACGAGAAACCTTTTCCATAGAAATCTTCTAGCCATTGTCGATTCTCCTGTATAGTTCGGCAATGCATCCGGCACAAACCAAATGAGACAGGAGCGGCTCAGACGCTACCATTTTCATGTCTTCGCCGGACGGTGCTCCGCAGATTGCGGTCCTGTCTCTGTAGTTTAGCTTGTATGTTGATCCCTTGTGTGGCCCATATTCAATCTCAACGTCTTTTTGCATCATTGGTGAGTCCTCAAGTAGATGGAACGTCCTACCCTTGTCGGTTGTGCCCCAAAACCCAAAGAGAAACAGATAGTCATATTTGTTTTGAATTGCGTCTTTCATTCGTCTTCTCCGTTCAAGATACGCAATGCTTGTTTTTTTGCGTCTTTTCGTCCCCAATCTATATCTTCGAGTTCGTCTTCTGGTCGATTGTCTTGATCCTTGGCCCATAGCATTAGCTTGTCGATTCTTTCGTATGGTTGCAGCGATTTGGCTTGACATGCATCTTCTAGGAACTTCTTGGTTGCGCGTATTCCGTTTCGGTTTAGCAGATGCATCATTGCGGAGGCAAGTTCGTATGCACTGTCTTTGCCTACGCCGTCAAATATCAAGTATCTCACAAGATTGTCTCTTGCGCATTTTGTCATAATGATTCGCTCACGAGTCATGGTTTGCCTCCATACATTCGCGATGCCTTAGCCATTTTCCATCACTGTTTCCACTGAGAGCACCCGTCCCGGTTGCTTCTATTAAACAGTCGCATGGATCTACTCCAAACAGCCTACAGAATCCAAGGGCTGCGCCTCTGATTGTCATTGTGCGTAGCATTTTGCAGTCGCCACAAAACACACCATCGCAATCAATTTCAACTACTATCTGTGTCATAATTTTCCTCTGCGTTTTGACATCTTGCTTCATTCTTATCGACGGGACAAACCCAATGGTCTGCGTCTTCGCAATGATGTGCTTTTGATCTGTGGCAGTCTGTCTGTGGGCAATTGCCAGCAATAAATACGCTACACACTCTCAAATGGATTGGACACACCATATGATCGCTGTATCTCTTGAAACAATTGTCTGCGTGTTTACAGTCAACGCAGTTTTTCAATCTGAATAGGCCACGTTCGGATGCTTCCACAAACCAGCAATTTCTCCATGTGACAGAACACAACCTGCCCCATTGATCTTTTAGAATCATCCTCTCGCCTTTGTAGTGAGAGACGCGATTCTTGATACGAGGGTCCATGTCGCTTATCAAATCTAAGACACAAAAGTATTTCTGATATCCGTCGTTTAGCATTGTTGGATCTAGGCAAATTACCATTCCACGTTGTGGCCTATGATTCATTGCTTGGTCCGAAATGATTGTCTTCGTGTTTCATGCCATATCTTTTGAGAAATAGAACCATGTCACAATCATACAGAAATCTGTTGAAGGTTTTCAGTGTCATTGTGATTGGCTTGTCTTCGTTGTGGATGATGTTGACCATCATGCCTCTATTTGTCCCGCCAGAAAACAGTTCGACGCGTAGACTTCCGCTTTCGGTTGGTACGCCTTTTGTGATTGTTGTTGACATCTGCTTACCTCGAATATAAGTACGTGTCCATTTCTAGCACTTCTGAAATCAAATGGTTCTTGTCTTGTTTCACGATTGTTAAGTGGTCTATCCCAAGAATTGCGTCTTTCAGCATAAGATTGTTGTCAAGTTTTCTGAATGGTAAATCCTGCTCTTGAAACCACTTCTCAAGATCCATCACGGTCAGGGTTGCAAGTTGGCGTTGTTCGATGAGTCTGTCAAACCAATGGCCTCGCCATCCACCAAAGTCGCCATTGTGATACCATATTGATCTGATTTCAGAATCTGCTTCGCTGTTTTCAATCATCACTATAAAACGCGTCATTTGCGATTCTTCTTGTTTCTTTGTCGCCTGGAATCGTATTTGCCAATTGTGAAGCCAATTGACGATGACAAAATCCAAATCAGAATAACGCCAACCACAATCCCCGCCGGGGACGTATTGTTTTCAATCATTATTGTAAATCCAGTTACGGCAATTAGGATTCCAATTATAACCGAAACATAGAATAGCGGTGATTTGTGAGATTGCTGTCTCATGGTTTCTCCTATTTGGTTGGCTCGACAGGATGCGTAAACGGAGGACACATGAAAGACAGTTTCTCTCGACAGCATCTAGCGCTGCCGTTATGAGATTGGCACAAGCTGATATATGCCGCCTGTGTTACCTCCGCACACTCCTGTAGCCGGACTAACTCATCTCGCATCCAGTTGAAATCAGCGACGCCAATCAGTAACAAGTTCGACGGAAATTTTGCTCGCATAACCTCGGAACGAGCCATGTCGATCTTGTTCTCAATTGTGTCGAGTCGTTGACGATGGGCAGCGATTCGATCCTTCGTGGTCCGTTTCTTCATGATTTTGTCTCCTTCTTGGTGCGTTTCTTTTCTGCTTTCTGTGCTGTTCGGTATGATCGGCTAGTGGACATCCCGCCGAAGAATGCCAGGGTGGCAGTTAGAAGCAGAGGTGCTTCTTCGATTAATCCGTAGCCAGCGACAACGAATGCCAAAATCGAAAGCATCAGATAGATGGTGGAATTGCGCATCAGTTGCCGGGACGACAAACCAGCCCCTTCCTCCCTCCCCGCACCTGTGCGGGGGGAGGGAGGCAGAGGGCGAGCGATATTCTTTGTGGCGTGACAGCTATTTTCGTCCTTTTCAAACATGAGCATCTTGAAGGTCTTGCCGCATGATGCGACTTTGTGTTAGTAAATCCATGTTCCGCATTGATAGTAGCCAACGACTAGATCGGTTGCTACTTGGTCCACGACGAGCATCCTTGGCATCAGATCGCTTTGGCACCATGGACACTGGATTGGTGGGTCTGGATAGGGCATGTTAGTCTCCTTGGTCGATTGACTCTAGGCCATTTTCGAGCCATGCGATTCCGAGTGCCATCACTTGCTCTTTGACAAAGTTATTTCCGGTCCTGTGTCGCAGTACCGTTGCGTCGAATCTAACGGTAATCCACTCTTGCCCTATGTCGAGAATGGTTCCAGTGGACTCGCTAAGATGGGTCATTCTTACGCGTTTACCGATTCGTGGATCTGGTTGCAGACGTTCTATTTCTGCCTGCAATATTTCGCCTGCCAATCGCAATGCTTTGGTGTTTTGTGGATTTGCAAAGTCGGAAGCCATCGAAAGGATTGTGTTGAGTGCGTATTTGATGTCGTTTTTCATGTCTTCACCCATTTGTCCGTGATGCTGTTCCATTCGTATATCGGAATATTTCCATCAGCGGATAGGTGCCAAATTTTGTCACCTGATTCTCCGAATACAACCTGGATGTCCTCAAAGTTCGGTACTGGTCCCTGTGTAAATGATTCGCCGTCTTGGCTGATTGCGTACATGGCTACCTCCCTATGAGCGTGATGCGTTTGACGCCTTTGTCAGGTGCGACCATGCCGCCAGTGCTGTTGCGTTGAAGAAGCATCAGGAAGACCTTTTTCGGACCCATCGATCTGCCGACTGTGAACCTGATGATTCTGCCGTTGGTTGCAAAGCCCTTTTTCCCCATCATCATTTCGTGTCCGGGTTTGAATTCGACCTCTACACGCTTGCCGAGAAATTGACGATAGGCTGTTGCTGCTATGTTTGGATGCATTTTGGTCTCCTAGTTGACGTGGATGTCTACGCCGTTTCTGCCAAGTTGCCTGAGCATTTCGTTTAGGTTTTGGAACAGATGCTTCGTGTCATCTGCTGCATTTCTTATTAGGTTTTCTGTATTGTTGATTGCGGCGTCTCTGATGCGTTCTTGTCTTTCAAGATCGCTAATTCGGTTTTGGAGTATTTGGTTGGTGCTTTCGAGGCTGCGAAGCTCGGACAGGAGGTTTTGGTTTTGAGCATCCTTTGATTTAATGATGAGCTGTGATACTTCGTGCGGAGCATTTAATCTGTTGAGGATTGTGTCTTTGATTCTTCTTGCTGTGTTAAGCATTGGCTTTCTCCTTTTGAAGTTTAAAGTAGTCGGCACGGACGATTGCCAACGCTTTTGTGTATGGAATGTTGCGTTCTGCCTGCAAGACGCGGGCTAGTTTTTGTTCACGTTTGTTGCGTGTCATCTTTTGTTGTTTCATGCTTTTTTGCCTCCGTGCCGATAGCCACGAGTTTTGTTGTAGTTGTTCTTGATGACGATTGCCCTTTCTGTGTCGATACCTAACGACTCAGCAAAGTCCATCAGTCTCAGCATTACGTCAGCAATCTCCTCTTCTCCCTTTGAAAGAGGTATCGGCTTGTCGCATTGATCCTTGAGTGTGTCTTCGCGATATGATTCAAAAAACTCTGACAGTTCACTAACGATCGTGAATAGCAGTTCGCCAATATTGCGCGGTTTGTCCCACCATCCATTCTTCTTGTTTACTTCGTGTGCCATCTTCTGGAGTTCGTTGAGTGTCATTTGGTTTCGGCCTCCAGGGCTGCAAGATTGTCCGCAATTTCTTTGGCTGTCTGCCTTGACCATGCTTTCATGATCTCATCTTCACAATTGAGAGATTCGTTGCCTGCGAGGCATTTATCAAGGGATGGGCACCTTGGACAATCGTTGCTGTCTGCAATGTTAAGTGCAAGTCTTCTGAGGGTGCGCAGGTGGAATTGTTCGATGTTTTGCAGGTGCCTAATATAGTGAACGAGAGGCATCAAAAACGCAGATCCAGAATGATCTTGTATGTAAAGGATTGCCATTTCACGTTCGACTATGTCCATTTCGGCTAGGGGTTTGTTACTCATCGATGTCCTCCAGTGGGCAATCTGCTGGGATTTCTCTGTCGTAATAGAATGCGGTGATGTTGTCAGGTCCACCAGAAAGGTTTGAACATAGAACATCGTCATCAAGCTGCTTTGATGCGTATGGGCATTCGCCACAGTTTTCGACTGTGATTGGTAGTGTTTTCATTTGGCCTCGCAGTCGGTGAGTTTTTCTTCGCAGGTTTCCCAACGAACCATCCACCAAGAGAGGGTTTTGGCACGCATAACGATGCAAACGTCGTCGCTGGATGTGCGTGTCTTGCGGCACAGTTCTAGGGCGTTTCCGGTTCCAGGGTCGTCGGCCCACATCGACATCGCATCAGCCGGTGGAGCCCAAACGGTTGTGCTTGGGCATCCAACTGGAACAATAAGAAAAATAGCAAGCCAATAGGCACACACAAACATCAATTCTAGTTTCATAGGTCTTCTATCTCCTTTAAGGCACGGGCCATTGCGCTTTTGAGTGCCTTGGTCGTGAGTTCATTCTTGCTGAATTTCCTTACGAGATTTTGCACGGCTTTGCGTGCATCGTTCTTTTGTTTTTGTTGGTATGCCCATTTTGCAAAGTTGATTGCTCTAAGGGCCAGGGTCAGTGAATTGTTGATGATTTCACTCATCAATGCGCCTCGAAAAAGAAGTAGAATCTTGGCATATGCTGAAACAGCAGTGAGCCCTTTTTGTTGTCGCTTTTTCGTGTTACGATTATCAGCGGAGCGGCGAAACCGATGACGCTGAAATCGTGCTGTAGTTCTTTGGTATTCCAAACTTGGCCGTAGAGGTTTTCAAGTCCATCTCGCTGGAGTGGGTTTGTGTTGATTTGTTCGATCATAGCGTGTCTGATTGGTTTGGTTGCTTCCATGTTATCTCCTGTTTGTTTCTAGGGTGAATCCCTTGGTATTGTCGTCGTGATAGGCGCCGTCTTTGTCGATGTATTGGAAGTCTTGGATTATTATTGGAGCTTTTACGGCGACTTCTTTGAGTGTAACGATTGCTGCTATGATATTTTTGGCTTCAAGGATTTCTGGTACTTCGACGTTGATGCCAGTGTCGTAGCGATCTTTGGCCCAAACAAATCTTGGAAGATTTTTGACCCATTTGATGCGATAGTCTGAATACAGAGGTACTTCCATAATTAGTCCTTTTGGAAGACGAAGATGTCTTCGTGGGTTATGCGGTTTTGGAGGTTGGCGCCGAATCCCATGCCGGGTGTATTTACGATGATGACCTGGAGAGGGAATAGGCCGAGTTCACGCATGGTGGTGTAATACCAATCGCTTACGGGCATGATTTCGCCACGGCGACGGTGGTCTTTGATGTTGATGATGAAGATCCCGCTAGGGCGCAGCACCCGCATTGACGACTCTAAAATGCGGCGGCTCATGGCTCTGTAGTGGCCTCCCCACTGGACTTTTCCGGTGTTTGAGGGGTCTAGGGTCCGGCCAAGTTGATGGGTGTAAGTCATTCGTTTACTGCTGTCCATCGCTTTGTGGTGATCGGCCATTCGATTGCCGTAGGTTGGTGACGTGCAGATTGCATCGAAGAAATTGTCTTGTGTCGGTAGGCGTTGTGCGTCATGGGATGACCACCATGCGCCGTTACCAAGGTCGCAC
>Ga0233431_1005961_pt1 | contig 11336 bp, 16 predicted proteins | sample SI_118_April2016_FD_179867 | JGI IMG/M metagenome (GOLD analysis project Ga0233431, IMG submission 179867) | Seawater microbial communities from Saanich Inlet, British Columbia, Canada - SI_118_April2016_200_MG | ecosystem: Environmental > Aquatic > Marine > Inlet | place: Canada: British...
CCCTAAATTCTTTTAGCTTGAAGGAGCTTCGCTCTCGATAACGGATTTTTGAAAACTACTCCTTTCGTTTCACTCCAGTAGTCCCCGCTGCGCTCTCCCTTTGGTCGGGGAAGATAACAAGAATTAAGTGAAATAATTTTTAGGGCTAACAGAAGATTTATAATATATAAATAAAAATAAATAGTATGCAATTAAAATCTAAAGTTTGGAGCAACTTCTTTTTCGCAATTCCTTTAGTTCTTGCTTTATATTACCAACTTTTTTTCCATTCATTGTTAATCATTCTGGTTTTGATATTTTCTTCAATCTATCATTATTCAAATGAAAAAAAGTTTAGTATTGCAGATAAAGTCTTTGCTTATTCATTAATTGCTTACAACTTATATTTATGTTATTTAGCAAACTTTAGATTTCCATACTTTTCATTAGCATTACTTTTTGTCATTATTGGATTTTATTTTTTCTTTATTAAAAAGAAAGACGATTATGAATGGCATATTTCATCTGTAATAATTACAATCTTCTGTTTACTTGCGTACATTACAACGCCCTAAAAATTACTCAAGGGGACGCTGCGCTTCTCCCTTTGGTCGACCCTCACTTAACATCGTTACACTCAATTTTTCCAGCACTTTTTGAAATAAACTATCTTCTTTAAAACTATGATAAATAATGAAAATTCCACTTTAAAATTAAAAATTATGTAGGCGGAGTGCAATCTTTCCTATGATATGATTCTAACAATAACTTTGCTAAATTCTCAGGATGTTCTGCTAAACTCTCAGTCTCACTAACTAACTCTTTTCTCATTGGCATAAACGCAAGTTCATCAGCATAAGTTCGTATAATATCAGCGAAAATCAGTGTGTATCCTTTCTTGCGAAATGGACCCTCTTTCTTGAATGGTCCTCCTTGTTCAACAGTTGCTGTTGAAATAAAGTATTCTAAATCAATCAAACCCATCCACAACCACATGCAATCTCTTTCTATTGGACCTACCCTCAACCCTGTTGGTCCATAATCAAAATGTGTAAATTTTGCATGATATGTAGTATAAAGAGAACCATTAAAATCATAAATCACACCATTTACCAGTCTTTTTGTGGGGAGTTTGTCAGAGGTTGTTGTCATTGTATCTAAAATTTCTCTTGCCAACTGGCTAATTTCTTCTAGAGTTCCTTTTCTTACACTTTCTTCTACGTTCTCCTGTGGTTTGTATGGTCTTTTTATTGTCCCTTCACCTTCCCAAGTTATTTGTTGTTCGTCCATTTTCTTACTACTTAATGAACCCTAACACTTATTTTAAACTTAGTAGTCCATCAAAAAACTACTCTTAGAAAGATTAATAAATAAGCGTTATTTTTAACAAAAAGATGGACACAAAAGTACTCAAAAACTTAGGATTTTCAGATGCGGAAATAAAAGTTTATACAACGCTTCTAAAACTGAAATTAACAACTACAGGGCAGATCATTAAGAAAAGTGGATTACAGAAATCAACAGTCTATTATTCCCTAGATAATTTAATAAAAAATGGATTTGTCCACGCATCACTTAAAAACAATATAAAACATTTTGAAGCCGAGAATCCAAATATTCTTTTTGAGAAAGCGAAAAACATCAATAAAGAACTTTCTAATCTTATTCCTCAATTAAAAGCTTTACAAAAACCTCAAAAAGAAGAAGTTAAAAGCACTATTTATGAGGGATTTAAAGCAGTTACTTCTTCTCTTCAACATAGGTTATCTGTTTTAAAGTCAGGAGATGAAATTATGGTCATGGGCGCTCGCTCTGGTAACCCAAAATCAAAAGCAGCCATAATTTTACTCAAAAACATCAATAACCAACGAGTAAAACGGAAAATCAAAATGAGAATCATTTTCAACAAAGATATCAAGAATACTGAAACAACTAAATTCTATGAGGAATTACCGATGACTAAAGTAAAGTATATCAAAGAAATTACTCCCGCTGGTATTGCTATCTATAAAGATTTTGTTTTTACATTGGTGTGGACTAATCCTAAAGATCCTGTTTCTATATTAACTCAATCAAAAGAGATTGCTGATTCCTATAAACAATTCTTCCAGAGATTGTGGAAGTCAACTAAATAATGCACCCCGCTTTTTCTTAACTATAAAAACTAACTAAGTGGAATTCTCTTTTATGTAAACTAAGATAGTGACATGCGATGCATGTTTGTGCTGGAAAAACTCTTCGGCACTACGTGCCTCGTGGGGACATAAAGTCCCCAGAGCATAACATCGTTAAGTAGAATTTGATTACAGCGACTTCTAAAACTTTCACCAATAACTTTATTAGCATCTTATGTTTAATACTTAATTAGTGAAAATGGCAGAAAAATACTACATTGATACGTCAATTTGGATGGACTTATTAGAAGATAGGAAAGGTTACAATAACGAACCATTAGGAGATTATGCCCTTAAACTATTTTCATTGATAAAAGCAAAGAAATCAACATTAATCCTCAGTGATATCCTCATTAGAGAACTCGAGGGATACTACTCACTTGAAGAGATTAATGGAATGATGCTTCCTTTTCAAAAAATCATTGAAAAAATAATCGCAACAAAAGAACAAAGAGTTGAAGCACGTAAAATCGCCGAAGAAAGAAACTTACCACCTGGTGATTGTCTTCATGCTATTCTTGCTAGAGATAATGACTTCATCCTCATAACGAGAGATAAAGACTTTAAATTACTAGAAGATATCACTAGTCATTATAAACCAGAGGAAATTAGTTAAGTTTATCTAACTCTTCAAACGCTCTTTTTCTCACAGCTTCATACTCTTTTGCTGAAGTTCTTTTTTTTGCACTTCCTTTCAAATGAGCTAATTCTAAGATTGCTTCATCCATCTTAACTTTATCTACCTTTTCTCTTAGAGCATTCCTAATAAACTCGGTTCTATTTTGATAACCTTTAGTTTTTACAACTTGATCTACATCTTCCAAAAAACGATCATCCAATTTGACTGTTATCATTTGTGTTGCCATATAGCCATAGTATATACGATGACTATATAAGCTTTTCTGCCATTTTTAACAAAAAAACACAATATTACTATAAACTGATTGGTTCAACAGTCGCCTACATCAAACTTCAATCTTGCCCATGGCAAGATTGCTGGGGACATAAAGTCCCCACAACTTAACATCGTTATGCCCAAGTTTTGAACTACCTAAATACGCTAACGCTAAACTTAACAATCTTAACTGGCGCCTTTCTGAAATACTAAAACTAAAAACTGTAAGTGTTAATCAGCGCCAGTGTCAATGTACGCTCACAAAAAACTTCCTTCACTCCCTACGGTCGTTACGGCTCGGGACGTAAAGTCCCGACAACTTAACATCGTTAAGTCCAATTGAGTTTGGTTCAAGATAACTTTTTATAATATGTCTCTTTATAAACTATTATGAAGTATGCTATCGTATGTTTAATCAAAGGAGATGCAGAAAAGTTCAGTGAAACAATAAGGTCTGATGTTGCAAAAAAATTTAATGTTACTAGAGCAATTAAAAAAAATCCCCCTTCTCATATCACCTTAAAATATCCCTTTGAAACCAAAAAAATAAAAGAATTAGAAAAAATCATTGAAAATTTTGGTAACTCTAACAAGAGAGCAAAATACAAATTAAATGGTTATGATTCTTTTGGTAAAAATGTTATTTTCATTAAAATAGAACCATCAAATGAAATGACAAACATACATAAAAAATTAATTGATGAATTAAAAAAAATAAAATGGATGACTTGGAGAGAATTTGATGGCAATGTTCACTTTCATGCTTCAGTTGCACATTCTGACGTTAATGAGAAAAACTTTAATGAGATATGGGATTATGTAAATAAAAACAAACCTAAATTTAATTTATTTTTTGACAACATCACATTGTTAAAACTGAGTGGTGGTCTTTGGAAAGTTCATAAAGAGTTTATTATGCATTAATGAACAAAACTCAACTTCTTACCTGCGTAAGACCCAGACATAAAGTCCCGAGAACTTAACATCGTTATGTTCAATTAATCTTTTCCTTCAGAAAACATCTTTATTGCCAACTTTTGCTTTCTCAACTGTTAACTTAATCCTCTTAGCTCTGGTTTCTTCACGTTTCCCACGTAAGATCCATCTATAAAACACCTTTTTGAGAGAAGCAGAATACTTTTCAAAATTATCTTTAGCCTTTTTTTCTTTATCCAAAGCTTTTTTTAATTCAACAGGCATATCTGGGTTTTTTGGAATCCCAAAATCATGTGTTGGTTTCATCAGACCTTCTTTGTAAAATTTCAAACCGAAAGGAGTCATTTTTCCTTGTTCAATTAATTCTTTCCCATACCTTAGAGTGTTATCACTCCATTTACTATTTTTATTCCTTCTAGAAAATGTTCTGATATACCTTTCTTCATCTAATTTTTTAAGTATAGTATCGATCCAACCAAAACAAATCGCTTCTTCCATCAATTCTCTGTGAGAAGGAGATGACTTACCAGTATGTTTTTTGTAAACTATAACTAGAACTTTATCTTCTTGATCATGATTCCTCACTAACCACTTCCTAAAATCATCCCTATTGAATGCAGTTATTGTCTTCATGGTGTCACTATTAATCTTTAATATCATTTAAACCTTATGGGTTTTTCTGTTTCAATGTTTGGCTTTTTTTCTTACAGAAAAAACGTATAACCTTGTTATAATCAATTCAGAATCAAAGAAAACTTTTTATAACATAATCAATAAATACTCGTTATGCAAGAAAAATTAGTTCAGATATTTAAGAAATTAAAATTTCTCTTAAAAAAATATGAGATTCCATTAAAACCCAAATTTGATTTGGATAGTAAATATGACCTCTGGTCATTCAAAGATTTAGAAATAGCTGGTAGAAAAAGAAAAGAAATGTATTTTGCAGGATTAATAATACAAAGTAGTTATGTTGGATTTTATTTTATGCCAATTTACACAGACACAAAACTTAAAGAGATTATTAAACCAGAATTACTATCATTATTAAAAGGAAAATCCTGTTTTCATATTAAATCATTAAACCAAAAGTTAGAAAATCAAATTGAAGAAGCTCTTAAAATTGGATTCCAACTTTACAAAAAAAAGGGATGGGTCTAATCATCTTTAATTTATTTGAGTAAATCTAAGAAAAACTTCTTGCTTTTTTTCTTACCATAATACTTATAATAACTTGGTTTCAAACAAATTTTTTCACACAATCTTTTTTTGATAATAATAAAATCTTTAGTACCCTATTACCTCAAATCAAGTTTCACTCTAGAAATGTTCTTTCATACTTTTGATTATAAGAAGAATTGCCTCATATTTTGTCCTAACCATCTCTTTCGCTTCAGGAAGAGTCAATTTTTTGTTCCAATTCCTATCCATCTTTTTTTCAATTTCATTAACAGCATCTTCAAATGAGTTTGTGCTTTTCAGGAAAAAATAGAACATATCTAGAAATGTATCAAAATGTGCCATCGCATCAGCACAAGCTACTATTTCAGCTTCTACAGTTTCAGGATTTGGACCCTTCCTTCCCCTATGAGTCAAAATACAATGCTCTACTTTTTTAATAAGTTCTTCATCATATCCCAATTCTTGTAATATCCTTTTTGTTTCTTCTGCTCCAGTAATGTGGTGCTTATTTTCTTTTACAACTTGTTCCCTTTTTATTACTCTTCCAATATCATGTAAATATGATGCAATTTCTACTACTTCTAAATTCGCATTTAGTTTCTTTGCTAAAAATAGAGCATTTTTTACAACCGGTAAAATATGATATTTATAGCCATCTTTAGTATAACTACCTTCTGCAATTTCAATAATTTTCTTATTCATAAGTAAACTAAAGAATCATTAATATATAAAATTAACGAGCGAATCTAACCATACTCAATTCAATCTTAAGAACAAATTATAACTATTCTACTTCTTTGCTTGATTTGCTAAACCTTGTAACATTAACATTATTGACATTATTAATAATATCAGAGTACAAGCTCCAAAAACATAACCAAAAGTTCTTACTACTAATCCTTGAGTTAATAATCCACTAACCATCACTCCGTAAATCACTTCACTTTCAGGACTTCCTTCTACTAAATTATTATCAATTTCTTCCCAAGTTCCAGTCTCATTAGTAACCCCATTTACAAATGCAGTTAAAGTAACCTTAAATAAAACTACCGAACTTATTATAGTAATAACAAATAATAAGATCCCTAAATAAAATTGAACCTTACCTATCTTTTGTTTTGTAATCATCGCTAAACTTAGTAAGTTTTTAGATTTTATAAAACTATTTATTTTACTCCAAATAAATTTATATAAATAAACAATTTAGAATAAAACATGGACCCCTTAATGCTAATCAGATCTGGTATTTTTCTTATAGCTGGTTTAGTTTCAATTATCTTTCGAAAACAACTTAATAATCTCAAAAATAACTTATTTGAAAAACTTCACTTCAAAAGAAGAAATGAAATAAAAGCCTACCTCCCTTTGGGAATTATCTTTATAATCATTTCAATAATTCTATTTATAATCAGCCAATCAAAATAACTGAATCGGATCTACAACTGGATAAGCATCTACCTTACCCTTACAAATGGCTTCACGTACCTCTTCAATAATCCCTTCATTTGCTGAAAGGTTTACTAAAGCAGCCAAACCTCCAATATTAGCAATCATTTCTTTTTCATGAAATGGTTTTCCTCTTGCTATTTCATAATCTTTAGAACTCCCATATCCTGGTTTCAAAAATCTCTTTGTTGCTTCATCATGTATTGAACAATAATCATCAGTAAAAAAATCTAAACTAACTTCCAATCCATCAGCAATTTTCTTGAGATCTTCCAAATGACCTAAGTAAAGTGCAGCATGTCCTTCTTCATGTCCTCTTGCAAATATTCTTGGACCTATGGGAAGTAATCCATTTACAGCTACTTCTACAGTCATTTTTCCTTCAGAATATTGACTAACACAAGAACCCCACAATTCGCGATGTTCCTCATCAATTACATCAGAATAATCAATAAATTTAGCCCCTGTTGGAACTGGAACTTGTAACCCAATCGCGTACAAATCAGCCATTTCTGTAGCTGGAAAGTATAGTAAATCTCCCATAAACACCCAAAAACAACCCTTCTTTATATATTTTACTACTTCATTGTAGTAAGTTATAAGATTAAACCAGAAAACTATTTAAAACGCCTAAAATAATGGAATTAAAATGAACAATTACGATGCCCTCAGTGATGATTATTCCAGATCACATGAAAAACCAGATAAGAAATATTCTATGGCCCCTACGGCCCTAAGTATTGTTGGTTCTTTACATAGTAAAAAAGTAGTTGACGTTGGTTGTGGAGATGGTTTCTTCACCAAAGAATTTGCAAAAACTGCTGGATTTGTTTATGGCATCGACAATTCAGAAGAGCAAATCAAAAAAGCAAATAAAGATGCAAAAAATATTGAATATCAGCTAGTAGATATGAATGATTTTACATATCCTTCAGTAGATGTTATTTTTGCCCCATTTGTTTTAAATTATTTAAAAAAAACAGAATCATTAGAATCTTTATTTAAAAAATTTTATGATTCCTTGTCAAGTGGAGGATTAGTCAGTGGGATTGTAGACATGCCCCAATCCCTAGTCCATGATATGAGAAAATTTGGTTCCATAAAAAGAATAAAAAGATTTGATGAGGGAGAAGAAATAGACATTGAATTGTATAATGGAACTGAACATATTACTACGCTTCATTCTTTTTTTCATAAAAAAGAAACTATCGAAAATTTACTTGACCAAATCGGTTTTACCGAAATTGCTTGGCACAACCCAATAATCTCTCCAGAAGGTTTAGATATAATGGGCTCTGATTTTTGGGAAGGTTATATCAAAAATTGTGATTTGGCATATTTTTCTGCAAAAAAATAGAATTCAACTAAACACTTTCTTAAATAATACATTATCAATCCCAATTCCTCTTTTGCCACCATAACGTTTAATTTCAACAAACCCAGATTTCTCTTGTAACCTCAATGACCCCCTATTATTAGAAGCAACATCAGCATATATTCCTTTATATCCTTCAATTTTCACAACCTTTTCTACAAACTCAGTTAACAACAACCCAATCCCTTTACCTTGATAATCTGGATCAATCCCTATACCCAAATGATAAGCAAATTTCTTCTTCTCAATTTTAAATGGACAATCCAAGAAAGCTTCTGCAGGTCCAAAGATAGCATAACCAATTATTTCCTTTCCTTTAATACAAACCAAAAAACTTCTACTAGAGAATTCACTTTGAATTACAGCTTGTACTCTCTCTAAATCAATCTCCCCAAATCTAAATTTAATATAACCTACCCTACCCATAACATTAACTATTCCCCCAACATCTTTCTTCTTTGCAATCCTAAGTCTCAGAACCATCAAACATTACTATCTCTTAATCATATAAAAAGATAACTATAAAATCAAAACGATAACTTTTTAACTTAATTCTTCATCATAACCTTATGAAAAAGAGATATTTGGAATTTTTTAGTTTAATATTTCTAATTGTAGGAATTATCTTATTAATAAATTCCAAAACAAGCATTACTGGAGCAGCCATTGGAACCTCAGATATTTCTTCAACCCTAATTTTGGGAATGACTTTTATCTTAGTCTCTTTCTTACTTTTCATTGGCGGAGAAAGTTTAGAAGAGAAATTAAAAGAAGATGTGAAGAAAGTTGCCGAATCACATCATTGGATCAAATACCATATATCAAAAGGCAGCGATACAGCAAGAAGCAGTGAAGAAATAGATCGAGACATTGGTTATCTACACAAACCAGGAAAAGAACATAAAAGAACCTCACTTCAAGAAAGGATTGAAAGAACTGTAAGTTCTAACAAAGAATTAATTCTCCCCTATGTTGGGGAAGACACCAGAAGGGCAAGAAAAGAAGCCCAAGGAGAAACCGTAAATAAAAGACAAACTTATCGTGAACAATTTTATGAACCCCATGCAGCTGGTGGCGGAAGAGTTATAGAAGTAAGTAGCCATATTTCTAAAAGAAAATTCAGTTCCCCTTCTACCTGGTTCAAAGAAGGAAGATTGATGCACTTTGACAAATTAGCTGATGGAGAATACATTTGGACCATTGATGAAGAAGGAAATTTTAATTTAGGAAATCGTGAAGATATAACTCATGGTATGTATCAAATGCCCCCAGATTTTGGAAGTGGAGAAATACACGAGAAGATAGATAAGAGAAAAACAATTTTACCTCATCCCACTTTAGCCAAAGGAATGGATGTTTATGGTGCTGGAGAGGTAACCATCAAAAATGGTTTAATCTCCAAATACAATGCCGATTCAGGACATTACGTTAGATTAGAAGCAGAAAAAGAAGGTGACCCTCACGAACCCGATAATTTTGTTAAACAATCAATTGATGCATTCCTACACGTTTCAAAAAAAATAGGTTGGAAAGAAGTTAAGGGTGGAGCAAAGTTTGGTTCAAACTATTAAAATTTCTTTATCTTAAAACACCATAAAGTGCTTCAAAAGTTGGCTCTGTTCCTGCTGATTTTTTAACAAAGGGAATTTTTTTTAATCTTATATCTTCTAGAATTTTACCAATATCTCCACCTTGTTCTTCATAATCGCATAATGCCAATAAATATACTTTAGATCTAGTTTCAAACAAAGATCTTTTAATTGATCCCCTATTTAATAACTTATAAGAATCAGTATCCAAATTCTCTGGGGTTGATTGATCAACAAATTCTTGGTACGTCAACCCTGCATGGTTTTTTAGAAAATCATTCATTCGTTTAATTTCAGTATTCCCTGCGTCATCAGACTTATATTTCTTATTTTCTCCATTCTGAACGATAAGACCAACATACAAATCAAAAAGGGAGTTTCCAACACCTGAAGAAACTTTATAATCCAAACTATCTCCTTCATCCATATCAAAACATAATCTCTTATTACCTAAATATTTTTCGGTACCCATGTTAAGTTAAAACGCCCTAATTCTTTATAAATCTATCTACTTTTACTATTATCAAGTTACTACTAAGAATACAAAGTTAACTATATAAACCTCAAAAATAATCCAAACTCAATGTATTTCAAAAAGAGGCACAGAACACACCATAAACATGACTTGGGCAAACTCTTTGCCTGGCTAGCTTTAACCACTGGACTAGCTAATGCCGCTTTTTGGACCATCTTTCCGTTAGTAGTTAAAAATGTTATAAAATCTGAAGCTTTAGTTGGAATCTTCTTTTCTATTATTTCTGTGATTGCATTTGGTGGTTCTCTTTTATCAACGGTGATCTTAAGAAAAATCTCCAGAGTAAAAATAATGAAGTGGGGTTATATCAGTTGCACAATTTTCATTTTATTATTTACCTTAATAATCACAAAAACCCATCTTTACTTTCTTGAAATTCCTCGGGCCCTATTTACTCTTATTGTTGGAATTGTTCTCTCGCTTTACATCAGAGATACAGCTAAAGCACACCAACTAGGTCTTGCCGAAGGAAGATATTACCTTTATGCAAATATTGGCTGGTTAATCGGCCCAATTATTGGTGGTTACCTCGGACAATTAATTTCCAGAGACGCAGTATTTGTCTTTAGTGCCTTACTTTACTTAACAAGTTTCCTTATCTTCCAACACCAACATTTCAAAAAACACCCTTTAATAAAACATAAGAAAGAAAAACAAACCGCTAATGAATTATTCTCTAACATTAAATATTTTTTTAAGATAAAAGAATTATGGAAAGTGTATGCTATCGCTTTTGGACTCAATTACTGGTGGGCTGTTAGTAGTATTTACATCCCTCTTTACATAATAAGTAATGGGTTTGGTGATAATGTTGTCGGGTGGGTTGTTGCTGGAGGAATTTTACCTTTAGTTCTTTTTGAAAAATTAATTGGAAAATTAGCAGACAAACATGGATTAAGAATATATCTCGCCATTGGTTTCTTGATCCTTGCCTTAGTCACTGTATTCTTTAACCTAATCTCCTTCGTCCCAATTGTCTTAATCCTCATGGCCGTAGTTAATCTTGGTGCCGCCCTAATCGAACCACTTCAAGAAACTTATCTTTTCAAAATAATAAAGAAAAAAGATGAAGAAAGATTCTATGGAGTTTACAACACTGCAGACCCCTTAGCAAATATACTTGGACCATTAATTGCCGCTGGATTCATCTTAATGTGGGGGCTACCTGGAGTCTGGTATGGATCTGCAGCCATCTTACTAATTTTCATGTTAATATCCCTAAAGC
>Ga0233431_1005963_pt1 | contig 11334 bp, 11 predicted proteins | sample SI_118_April2016_FD_179867 | JGI IMG/M metagenome (GOLD analysis project Ga0233431, IMG submission 179867) | Seawater microbial communities from Saanich Inlet, British Columbia, Canada - SI_118_April2016_200_MG | ecosystem: Environmental > Aquatic > Marine > Inlet | place: Canada: British...
TAAAGCTACATTCTTAGCTGGTTTAACAAAAGGAGAATCAAATCAATCCTGGGATAGTTCAAGTCTGTCAGATCCAGTAGTAAGTGGTGATGCTTTGGTGGTAACAGCTCAAGATGGAGTGACAGTAGTTACTTATACATTAACAGTTGCTCTAAATCCAGCTAAAGTTATTACAGCGTTTGACTTCGCTTCACCAGCAACAACAGGTGTTGTGAATGAGGGAGCCAAAACAGTTGCATTAGCAGTTCCTTTTGGAACAGATGTAACAGCTCTTGTTCCAACAATCACAATGACTGGAGCATCTGTTAGTCCTAATTCAGGAGTAGCACAAGATTTTACAAGTCCAGTGACATATACAGTTACAGCCGCCGATTCAACAACTCAGGCTTATGTTGTTACTGTGACAGTTGCAGCAAATCCAGCTAAAGCTATTACAGCGTTTGACTTAGCTTCACCCGCAACAACAGGTGTTGTGAATGAGGGAGCCAAAACAGTTGCTTTGGCAGTTCCTTTTGGAACAGATGTAACTGGTTTAATTCCAAGCATTACAATGACTGGAGCATCTGTTAGTCCTAATTCAGGAGTAGCGCAAGATTTTACAAGTCCAGTGACATATATAGTTACAGCAGCTGACTCAACAACGCAGGCTTATGTTGTTACGGTGACAATTGCACCTAATCCGGCTAAAGCTATTACAGCATTTGACTTCACTTCACCCGCAACAACAGGTGTTGTTAACGAAGGGGCTAAAACGGTTGCTTTAACAGTTCCTTTTGGAACTGATGTAACAGCTCTTGTTTCAACAATCACAATGACTGGAGCATCTGTTAGTCCTAATTCAGGAGTAGCGCAAGATTTCACAAGTCCAGTGACATATACAGTTACAGCAGCCGACTCAACAACGCAGGCTTATGTTGTTACTGTGACAGTTGTAGCTCCAAGTAGTGTGGCAACAGTAACATCAGGAACTTACACAGTAAGTGCTGGTGGTACCGCAACAGAAACAATTACAAATATATCTTTTGGAGAAACTAAAGCTACATTCTTAGCTGGTTTAACAAAAGGAGAATCAAATCAATCCTGGGATAGTTCAAGTCTGTCAGATCCAGTAGTAAGTGGTGATGCTTTGGTGGTATCAGCTCAAGATGGGGTAACAGAAGTTACTTATACATTAACAGTTGCTCTAAATTCAGCTAAAGCTTTTACATCTTTTGACTTCGCTTCACCAGCAACAACGGGTGTTGTTAACGAAGTAGCCAAAACAGTTGCATTAACAGTTCCTTTTGGAACTGATGTAACAGCACTTATTCCAACAATCACAATGACTGGAGCTTCTGTTAGTCCTGTTTCAGGAGTAGCACAAGATTTTACAAGTCCAGTGACATATACAGTTACAGCCGCTGATGGTTCAACTCAATCTTATGTTGTTACGGTAACAACGGCAGCTAACTCAGCTAAAGAAATTTCTACATTCGACTTCGCTTCACCATCAACAACAGGTGTTGTGAATGAGGGAGCCAAAACAGTTGCTTTGGCAGTTCCTTTTGGAACAGATGTAACTGGTTTAATTCCAAGCATTACAATGACTGGAGCATCTGTTAGTCCTAATTCAGGAGTAGCGCAAGATTTTACAAACCCAGTGACATATACAGTTACAGCCGCTGATGGTTCAACTCAAGGTTATGTTGTTACTGTAACAACGGCAGCTAACCCAGCTAAAGTTATTACAGCGTTTGACTTCACTTCACCAGCGACAACAGGTGTTGTTAACGAAGGGGCAAAAACAGTTGCCTTAACAGTTCCATTTGGAACCAATGTAACAGCTCTTATTTCAACAATTACAATCACTGGAGCATCAGTTAGTCCTAATTCAGGAGTAGCGCAAGATTTCACAAGTCCAGTTACATATACAGTTACAGCAGCTGACTCAACAACTCAAACTTATGTTGTTACGGTAACCTTTGCAGCTCCTAGTGATGTGGCAACATTAACATCAGGAACATATACAGTAAGTGCCGGCGGAACAGCAACAGAAACAATTACAAATATACCTTTTGGGGAAACAAAAGCTACATTTTTAGCTGGTTTAACAAAAGGAGAATCAAACCAATCATGGGATAGTTCAAGTCTGTCAGATTTAGTAGTAAGTGGTGATGCTTTGGTGGTAACAGCTCAAGATGGAGTAACAGAAGTTACTTATACATTAACAGTTGCTCTAAACCCAGCTAAAGCTATTACAGTGTTTGACTTTGCTTCACCCGCAACAACAGGTGGTGTTAACGAAGGATCTAAAACAATTGCCTTAACGGTTCCTAACGGAACAGATGTAACAGCACTTATTCCAACAATCACAATGACTGGAGCTTCTGTTAGTCCTGTCTCAGGCTTAGTGCAGGATTTTACAAGTCCAGTGACATATACAGTTACAGCAGAGGATTCAACAACTCAGGCTTATATTGTTACCGTTACAGTTTCCGTGCCAAGTAGTGGCGGTGGCGGAGGAGGTGGTGGAGGTTATTACCCTGTTGTACAGGTTCCAAGTGTTCCTTTAGCTTTGATTGATGATTTAATAGGGGTAGTCTTGGGTGAGAAAATTGTTGATGAGAGAGAATTGCAGTTAAGTCAAATTTTTGATGATGCTCATTATGTTTGGGAAGGGAATATTGATGTATTATTAGGTTATGGGGAATTTGATAGAGATTTAGAATCAGAAGATTCTGTTTTAGAAAAATATGAATCAGTTTTAACACCAGTAGAAGGTGAAGTAGATGAAGATAATCTGAAAGCTTTAATTAATTTTATAGCTTATGGGACTAAAACAACTTCAATCCTAGGTGTCGGTGAAAGAGCAGGTGTTTTGAATTCATATAAATCTGCTTTTGGTGAATTACCTCAAACTGAAGATGAATGGATTGATGTAATTAAAATTTCTAATGGTAGATGGCCAAGTCAAACAAATGACGAAGCAGAGACAAGAGCAAAAGAATCTTTTGAAAAAATTTATTTGAGAGAACCTGAGATGAGTAATCCAAATGATAATGCTGCTGTTACTACAATGGCTTATGGATTAAGACCTTTGCCAAGAAATCTAGATTCTGAAAAAACAGCTATATTAACACTAAAAGATATTTACGGATTTTCTCCAGTTTCAGCTGTTGATTGGGATATTGTAAGAGCAATTGCTTATTCAGGTGCAACAAGATAATTAGGTTATTGAATAAAAAAGAACCTTTCATTATAGATAGAAAGGTTCTTTTTATTTTGATAAAGAATTACTTGGAATATGAAAAATATGGTGACTTTATATCATGAGGAGTTGCTTGTTCTTTAAGATAACTTTTCCTCTCATACACTCCAACAATTCTCTTTTTTCCTCCTTACTACCTTCCAAAAGAATATACTTAGCATAATTTCTCGCATCTAGGTTAATATTTTTGAGTTGATTAGCATTTTGTCCTAACATAAAACTAAACTTTCTAAATCTTTCCATTTCAGCTTTGACTTTTTCATTGATCTTCAATTGGTCAACTTCTATCTTGTCTACTAATTCAACCATTTGTTTTATTAAATCTTCTTCTCTAATTGGCTTTTCTCGACAATCCCTATCTTTTCCTCTTGAACAGTGGTAATAAACATATCGTTGATTATTACCATTTTTTAATTTTTTAAATTTTTCTTCTGCAGATATTCCAGATCCACAGGCTCCGCAATAAAAGAGTCTAGTAAATGCAAAGTCGATTGTCCCGGGATGACGTCTTGGCGGAGCAGAAAGTTGTGCCCTTGCTTTTAGGAATAATTCTTTAGATATGATTGGATCATAACCTCCTTTATAAAATTTTCCGCCACCAGCAGGATATTCAAATTCGCCATAATAGTAGGTATCTGAAAGTATTCTGAAAATCGTGCTTAAGGTTATGTATTTGTTCGTCTTCGAGGTTAGGTTATTTTTTCTTAGCCATTTATCAATTTTACGACCAGTATATCCTTCGTAAGCTACTAATTCAAACATTTGTTTAATGAAGGGGGCTCTTATTGGGTCTTTTAGTACTTTCTTAAATCCTTTCTCTGCAAATTTATCATGAATATAACCTAGTGGTGGCATTCCCGGTCGCCAGCCTTGTTCGCATTTGGCTCTAAGACCTCTCTTAACGTTCTCACCTTTGTGGTCATTTTCTAGCTTTGCCTGACTCCCAAGAATCATCAATAAGAATTTTTCATTTGGATTATTAGTGAATCTTTGTCCGTGTGTGCGAATTTCTATTAAATGACCTTGGTCAATTAAATCTACTACAGAGCCAAGATCGCCTGCGTTCCGACTTAATCTATCTGGTGCCCAACATAAAATGCCACCAAACATGTCTTGGCGGATATCGCTTAGAAGTTGTGCGAATATTGGTCGTTGGCCAGAATCCTTGGCAGAGTGGCTTTCACGTCTAATTTCTGCGATATTTAGCCCCTCTCTATTGGCCAGGTCAAGCATTTCTTTTATCTGTGAATCGATTGATAGGGCCTGTTGTTCGTCTTGTTCAGTGCTTTTCCTTGCGTATAGACAATAACGCACAGGAGACGCCAAATTGGGCTCTGGATTCGTTGTTAATGGGGCGTATGTGCTTTGATTTTGTTCCATGTGGTCATATTGTTAATGTTGTCCTACATACATTGATGACGCACTATGTTTTCTTTGTCTAGACTCGTAGTAGATAACTTTTTTAAAAACACTCTCATTATGAGAGTGTTTTATGGGGCCCCTTATGGGACATGTTCAGAACTATGGATTGGGATGAAGTTAAGGTTAACTTAAGCAATGTTGGGCTGTTTCAGGATTAGTTTGTCATGAATAGTAATGTTGCTATTTTTTAAGATGTTATTATTGCGGCTATCCCCAAAATCACCAAGACTAAAAATGGTATAAGAATAATTATTGCAATAGTATTTCCAACCCAGGCGTCCTTTTCTGTAAGGTTGGTGTAGCTGTTGTTGGTGTCTGCTTCTGTTATTTCAATTGAGGGAGCCTCTTTTTTAGAAGTATCTGTATTTTTGCCAAAAACTATATAGAGAGAAATTTTCTTAATACTAATGCATAAAACAAACCAGATTAAGGCATTTATTAAACCATCAATCCAGCCGCCATTTAGGAGTTGCGGAGCTAAAAATGCTGCAATTAGCAGTGTCCATTTCAATACCTTCCCTAATCTAAACCACCATAGTTCGTTGAGGTCCTCTTTTGTAGGGTATGTTTTTGTTTTCATAAAGATTTTAAAAGTAGTAAATATAACAATATAATCGCTGAGGCAAAAATAATCGTAGTTATTCCAAGAGTTTTGTTATGGTCTTTATTCGTAACTATATAAACACCAATGCATAGGCTTGCTATGGCCCCTATCGGTATTAAAACGAAGCTAAGTACTACACCTGTCCACCCTAATAAAGTTTTTCGCCTTTCTGTGTCAACAATATTATCGGTTTGATCAATTTTTTTAGCATTAACTTGTTTCATGATTCTTTCTGTGGCTAGTTGTATTTGCCAGTCTTCTGTCAAATATTTTGCCATTTTTATTTTATGTTCTATTTCTCGTCGGATATCATCCTTATCAAGTGATTTTTTTTCATTTTCCCAGTTGATTACTTTTCTTATAATAGAATCTTCTACTTTATTTATTTTGTTGCTCATATGATCTTTAACGTTTTATCACTTCTGATGGCCTCGCTCCATCAGCAGTTTTAATAATTGTACGCTCCAGTAACATGTCCATTATCATTCTTGCGGTTGGGTAGTATCATTTCTAGAAATAAACCAAAAAGTAACTGATCCAATAATCACTACAATAATAAGGATTGCTACTAAGAACATTTCGTTAAAACGACTCATTTTTGTGAAAATCTACGAATTATTTAATTTTATTTTCTTGATTAGGATATCAAAAGTCTTGAGGATTTCTATCATTGCTAGCTTATAATATGTTCTGTGTAATGCGTTGCTGGGAGTAACTAATATTGATTTTGGAATATTAACTAAACAAAAACCGTTTTTTTCTGTGTCATTTTTTAAAATATATAAAAATATATTTTCTCTTTCTAGTGATCTTTCTTCGTTGGTATTAGATTTTGTGGATTTGTAAGAGCTGAATCTGTTTCTTATAATTTCTTTATAATCTTCGGCAGTATTTCCTATGGTTTTTACAAATAAATTAGCTAATTTATTTTCAATATCCATAAGAAAATCTTTTTCACATAAATTATCTGCCATACAATTTCCAGCCATTAGGAAAAACAAGTAGAAAGAAAATTCTGAAAAGAAAAAATATTCTTCCTCATCAGAAAGCATAAATTTGGTATCTCTAAAGATAGAAATAGGTGTTTCGAAGATTAAAGATGCAATGTCATGTGTGTTTCCCATAATGTTTTTATATATATTATCCTCATTTTTTCACTAAAGATAATTTCGTATAACTAGTTATTGTACGTACATGCTAAAAGCTTACCTCACATATGTTGTTATATCAAATTTACAATCAATGTAATAAAAATACGACTTGCATCCCTACGTGCTAATCAAATCAAAAGTATTTTGATACACTTCTAAATCATGATCTGAATAAGCAATAAAGAAAACTTGCTTTATTGATGTTGGATGATTATCTAAAAAGTCTATTGTTGTTTTTAAGGCAATCTCGGCAGCTTTCTCTATGGGGAATCCAAAAGCCCCTGTAGAGATAGATGGAAAAGAAATTGATTTAAGAGCGTATTTATCTGCTAGCTTTAAGCAGTTTGTATAGCAATTTTGTAAAAGATTATTGGCATCGCCCTTTGCTGATGAATAGATTGGCCCAACTGTATGAATAACATGTTTTGCAGGAATCCTATATCCGTTTGTAATTTTAGCCTCTCCAGTTTTACATCCATTTAGTGTCTTACACTCAGCCAACAATTCAGGACCTGCAGCATAATGAATTGCTCCATCAACCCCACCTCCTCCTAATAGTGATTGGTTGGCGGCGTTAACTGTTGCATCAACTAGTGTAGAAGTTATATCTCCCTTTTTAATAGTTATTATATAATTCATAATTAAATTTAACTAGATATCCATCGTTTAAATCTTTTACTTAATGACCACGACGGTTTTTGCTCGGGGCCATATTTTTTTTCAAGGTATTCTTCAACCTCCATACCATTAAATTCATCCAAGATAGACTTAAAGGCATCGTGATAATGTTGTCTTAAATATAAATCCTCCTTTTTGTCAGACAATTTTATTTCTTTTACAGAGTTCTCTAAGAAGGCTTGTCTGTCTTGTGGCTTTTCCTTGTTGAGTAAATCAACAAACTGATAGGCAAGACTCATCATTAAATCACCCTGTGAACCAATGTACATTCCCCCTGGGACATAACTCCCATTGCAGTGCTTGTGGTATCTTAAATTGCCGATAACATTATTTTTAAACAGTTCATCGTCTTTTGAGAGATCCTTGAATTGCCAATTACAACTAGGACATACCATGTCATAATCGATAAGTATAAGCATTGCTTTACATTTGCCACAATGGAATTGTTCTTGTCGTGTTCGTATGGACATAGGGGATCTACATTTTTGACGCTTATTAGAGTAAATTTAGAATAGGTTTTATTGGCATTAATTTATTACTATTGTAAACTATAAGTAGTAAATGAGCCAACTTGGCACAATAAACTGGTTATTTTGGCAAGGGAGGACTTTTCCATAAGGAAGATTTTGTTACTTTTATTAACAATTTTAAGGAGAAAAATTATGAAAAACGAGAAAAAAAACAAGGAAGAGAGTCTAAAATCGTTAGTATCACGAGCTCCATTTACTCCAGACAAACCAATTAAGAGAAAAGAATTTTTTGTTGGTATTTTGATTATTGCTGTCGTTGCGCTCACTATAAACACAGGGCTTTCAATATTATTCGGGAGTATTAATTTTTTTGTGGCTTTAGTCATTAGCATAATTTTTTCTTATTTAATGGCAACTTGGTATACAAAAAGGTTTTTAGATATTAAGCCAACAGCAAACGCAAAAATTTTTCAGATTACACTTTTTGTTATAATTCTCTTATTAAACATACTGACTTATATTCAAGCTGGTATGATGGCTGAGCTTAGAGCTGCTACTGATTATTTTCTTTTGAACGGGTTTGACCCCAGCACGTTTGACGGAGCTCCAAAAGTTAGTTCGATAACTGAAATGTATGGAGTTCCTATTTCTTATGCCAGATCAATAGTCGGAATTCCACTTTTATTATTCATTCTTTTCTTACTGTTCAAAAAGGGGAAGGAAAAAAAGGCGAGTAAGTAGTAAAAAATGATAACTTTAAAGAAAAGTCTGAAACCCCTATTGTCTATTATCAGGTTGTAAAAGTTGTAGATGGCGATACAATAAAGGTAGAAATTGGTGGAAATATTGAGACAATTAGACTAATTGGAATGGATACTCCAGAAACAGTTGATCCTAGAAAAGAAGTACAATGCTTTGGGAAAGAGGCAAGTGATAAAGCAAAGGAATTATTATCAGGCCAACTCGTAGAGTTAGAGAGGTATTCAACCCAAGGAGAGTATGGTAAATATAATAGATTATTGAGATATGTCAAAATAAAAGATGGAATATTTTATAACATTGAAATGATAAAACAGGGGTATGCTCATGAATATACCTACGGGACACCTTATAAGTATCAAGATGATTTTAAAGGGGCGGAGAAATATGCTAGAGATAATAAACTAGGGTTATGGTCAGAGGGTACTTGTAATGGTAATACGGAACAATCAGCAGAACGAGCTCCAGAGGCAATATTAAAAGAAAGTTGTAACTGTTCTGCAAACATATAATTGTAGTGATTTTAGTGCGCATAAAGAAGCACAGGATTTATATCAATGTTGTGGTGGAGTAAGTAATGATATTCATAAGTTAGGCAAAGATAATGATGGGTTGGCATGCGAAACATTATCTTAATTTTATATTATAAACGGAAGTGTATGAAAAAAATCACGTTTTTAATTCTAATCTTAGTTTTTGGATAAGGTGATAAATTATTATTGGAAAAATAGCTAAAATTATGAACAATCAATTTGCAATTGGTGATTTGGTATTATCAATAAGGGTGGTATAATTGAAATATAAATAGAATATAATTATATGAAAAAGTGGTTTTTTGTTTTTTGTGGTATTTTCTTGTTTCTTCTGGTTCCAGTAAGTGTTGATGCGGGGAGTTTTGATTGTTTTCCTATTGACGGGGCTTCCATTTTTGGTTGGGACTCTTGGGACGATAATTATCAATTTATTGGTTCTATTTCAAATAAATTTGGAAGCGAGTCAATTGGTAATCAATTTGGTGCTGGAAACAAATTTAGTTCAGATTCAATAATGAATAGTTTTGGTGACTACGGTAGTAAATATGGATCAGCAAGTGCTTTTAACTCTTTAGCCACTCATTCTCCAATTTTAATTGATAAGTATGATAAGTTTATTGGATATTTAACAACAAATCAGTTTAAAACCCCAGGGATAAGTCCATATCTTGCTCTTTCTTGTGCGGACAGTTCATTCAAATCTAGTATATCAAAACATGAAAATTATATTTTCCCTTTTGTTCCCTCAGGCTCAAATTCTTGGAATGGAAGCGGTTCGTATAATTTACCAACTGCCCCTATTGTACTTTGTTATGATTTAGTCAATGGGTATGCTGGAAGTGACGGAACGTGTTATTGTAACAATGGGTTTGTTTGGAGTGAAAATGAATTAAAATGTATTGATAAGTGTTTACAATATGATAATTCTCATCGGGGTACGGATGGTGGTTGTTATTGTGACGATGGGTATCAGAATAATGCAGATAAAACAGCTTGTGTTCCAATGGAATGTCCAGAGGCTGCAAGGGTTGTTGGTAATACATGTGTGTGCAATGGGGAGTTTGTTCTTAAAGATAATGTCTGTAAAAACGCAACATTGGATTGTAGCGCAACTTTTGGTCCTAATGTTTATGGAAAGAAAAAAACAAACACTACTAGTGATTGTTACTGTAAAGATGGTTATGAATGGAATGTTTCTAGCACTAGATGCTTTAAAACCGCAGAAAACTCACCTGATTCTGTAGAAGTTATCTCTCCTTCTGTCTTGAGTAAATCAATTGTAGATCCAGCAAAGTTGGAGGAAGTTTTATCTCAAGGACTTGTTCGTAACGAAGCAGAAGAATCTAAATATTCAATTTTAATAGAAAAAGACTCTAAAGAATTTAAGATAGATCTTTCTACTATCAATAAGGGCGCAATTACAAATTTTGTGTCATATGGTATTTCAAACAAAACAATAGCTCTTGGCGCTGGAGAAAGACGTGCGGTTGTTCGTGATTATCTTGAAACAGTAGGGAAGGAAAATGTAAATTGGGAGGATATTGAGAGAATGGTTAATGGAGAAAAGATTGTTGATCGTAATTTAGAAAAGGAACAAGCTCAAGTAACCGCTGCATTAAAAATATTCAAGAAAATATTTAAGCATGATCCTGTCTTTAGTAATGCCGAAGAAGACTTGGGGTGGAACACATTACTTTATAGAATTAGATTTCCTCGTGACTTAGAAAAAGAGAAAGAAGGGATAACAAAATTCAAAAAGATATTCTGGTATAGTCCAAAGACTCCTATGGATTGGGCTGCTGTTAGGGTTTTGGGTTATGTGAAACAATAAGTAACTAGATTGTAAATTATGTTTTGTACTAAATGTGGCAAACAGACTGACAAGGGTGATAAATTTTGTCCTGTGTGTGGTGAAAAATTAACAAAAGGTCAAGTAGACGACAATACAAAAATAAAAAATGTAGAAGAAAAGGGGGAGAAGGTAGAAGTTCAAAAGTTGGAAGGGGTCGGTGGTTGGTTAGCTTTATTTGGATTTGGTATATTTGCTGCGCCCATATTTATCCTGTTTTCAATTTTTGATGGGCCGCAACTTTATGGTAGCTTAGATGTATTTTTTAATATTGTGATTATATCGGGGTATGTTTGGTTGGACTACTTGATGATTAAGAAAAGAAAAATATTTAAAAAATGGTTTCTCGGTTTTTATATTTTTCTAATCATACTTAATGGATTAATAGCATTGGGAGCAAACATTGACAGTTACCGTTATTCTAAGGCAGAATGGTTGGAAATTAATTCAGCACCCTTCATTACATTGCTATATGCTGTGGTTTGGTCACTTTATCTTTGGAATTCTAAGAGAGTGAAAAACACTTTTGTAAATTAAATTAATATGTATTGTTATCAATGTGGAAACAAGGGGACTGCTGCTGATCAGTTTTGTTCAGTATGTGGGGGATCATTAAAGGAT
>Ga0233431_1005964_pt1 | contig 11332 bp, 6 predicted proteins | sample SI_118_April2016_FD_179867 | JGI IMG/M metagenome (GOLD analysis project Ga0233431, IMG submission 179867) | Seawater microbial communities from Saanich Inlet, British Columbia, Canada - SI_118_April2016_200_MG | ecosystem: Environmental > Aquatic > Marine > Inlet | place: Canada: British...
TTTAAAGCAATTAGGCAAGAATATTCTTTTGTCTTAGTTTTCATATGTTATAGTTTATATTCAATTATATAAAAAGTTATTCTATTTTCTGTGAGTGGGGATAAATCCCCCCTCCCAGAATTGCACAAGGGATTGAAGGTTTGTTGTTAGTGGTTAGTTGTTTGTGGGGCATTATGCTCCGCCACCAAGTAATAATGGGGAAGTTTTTTTCTCAACTTTTGCAGTTTTTGGAATGTTACTTAATGTAAGTTCCATAATTTTTTTTCTTTGTTCTAGGTAATAATATCTTAAATTAAGAGTTACTTTTGAATTTCCAAGAAATTTTATTTTATAAGGTATTGATTCTTTGTTAAATACTCCTTTTTGTGATTTAATATAAAATAGATTAACTTGTGTTAAGTCATTAAAGTTTATTTTCCACTTTTTTGAATAAATTCCTTTAGAATCAATTTGAATATCTTTTGAATTAATAACTCCGCAAACCCAATATGCTAAAAGTAAAAAGTAAGCAACTATGATAATTATCCAAAATAAAATATTTTCAATTGGTTTTGTTAATAAGGGTATCAAAAAAATAACTAAAAGTATTATTAGGGCCAAAGCCTCAAGTATTACTTTTGACCTGCTGAACTTAAAATCCATAACTTATTATTAATTATTAAACTATTAAAAGTAGTTGGTTTATTCTGCTCAGTTGGTCTTCCCTATTGGGAATCCCCCCTCCCAGAATTGCACCGGGGATCTCTCGGTCTACAGCCAAGCGTTCTAGCTACTAAACTAAGGGGGGAGTTCATCCGTAATAGAATTTGACGGTAAGAGTATTTTTAAAGTTTGGTTTTGCTTTCTGGGCTACGGTAAGTAGTCCAAATTCTTCGCTCCCGCTCGGCGAAAGGAGCGTTTTAAAACTTGTCAAAGGCGGGTTTTGTTTAAAACAATAGGCCAAATAAGAGTGATAAATAATCCGGTTACAAAGAACAAGATAATACTAATAATTCCTTCTAGCGAATAAGCGGCTCCTGCCAAAATAGCAACGATTATCGTTCCAAATAATAGATTCAGTTTTTTGTGTTCTGAATTAATCGTAAATTTCATGTCTCGGTAAATAACAAATCCTGCAAAATAACCTAGTAGAACAAACGCAACTAAAAGAGAACTAGGTAATAGTAAAGCAATTATGATGGCAACTATGAAAATTCCAAACAATAGTTTTTCATCGTTAAATTTACTAACCTTTAAGTGCGATTTATCGATTCTTTTTTCTAAGCGTAACAAAAGCTTTCCAATAAAATAACCTATTAACAATCCGACTAAAACGTCGCTAATGTAATGTACTCCTAAGTACAAGCGAGAAACGGCTACAAGCACAATTAAGATGAATAAAAAGACTTTTTCCAAAGGAAAGACTTTCTTCTCAAAGAAAGAATAGATTGTTCCAGCGAGAGTTGCGTGTCCGGATGGCATCGACCATTGAGTGGGAGTATGATCTAGCACTCGTAATCCAGAAGGGCGTGGTCGAGCAATAGCAAATTTCAATACACCCGCAATCAAAGATGAGAATAAAACTAAGGTCATTATTGTAAAAGACTTTTTTTCTTTTCCTAGCCAAAATAACCAAGCGGCTATGGCTATCCATAGAACTGGATTACCAAAAAGAGAAATTATGTAGAAGAAAACATCTAATGGGAGAACAGAAAACGATTGTAAGATAGTATTTACGAATAATTCTCCTACAAAAAGTTCGCCTATCATAACAACTCAACTACTTTTTTGCGCGAGCTTTTTTAGCACGTTTAAGTGTGGGAATATCGGCTTCGTGGTAAGCCGACAAAATTCCACATGCTTTCAATGCTTTTTTTGTAGCATAAACCTTACAAAGCTGGATCAATTCTTTTTTAGTTGGACCATTAAACTTATCCAGTTTACAAATCTCGTTAATTACTTTTCCAATTGAACGAGTATTAACTTCTTCAATAGCTTTTCCAGCATCTTTTTTTCCAAGTTCAAGTGCGTTAATTGCCGAATCAACTTTGTCTAAATCAATTGTTTTTCTTAGATTCTCTTCTATTTTGTCATCAGTACTATAAGTTAAACTCGCTAAAAACTCTGCTATTGTTAATGGTGCAGTAACGTCCGTAATAGTTATTTTTTTGATTGCTTTCCAATCATCATAATTTGCTATTAATTGTATTTGTCCATCCATAAAATCACCTTAAAAGTTACTTCATAATTATGGTTTGATTTATTTATAAAAGTTAGTTTTTTTGTATTAAAATTATGATGTTTCTTGTTTAACTACTCTACAAGGTTTAAATGGTCCGTTGTTATACGAACTTCGGGCGTTAAGTGTAACCTTCAAACATTCCGTTGCCACATTCTGGGGGTACTTTTCATTGATAACGTCACATGCGTTGTCAACCTGAACTTGTGTTGGTGAAATAATGTCATTCATGCCTTTTGTGTCAAGCGTCATCCCTACACAAACATCTTTTGTGTTACCCGGTGATGCGGGTTGTCTATTCCATGGCATTTTAGGGCTTTTCCACCAGCGGTGTGGTTGATTTTTCCAAACTAACCACTTGTATAATATGTTTTTGGTGATTGATTTGTTTTGTGTTTGTTCCATTTTTTGTAGAACACAACAATGAATATCTTCGTCATTTTCGACAGTTGCTACTGCGTCTTCAATAGGAATTAAATCATTAGCAAAGTCGCCTAGTTCTGCAGCAGTTCCAACGGTTAAAGGTAGAAAGTTTTCAGTTTCTTTGTATGCTATAGGGTAATAGTTTATATCTTCTACCCATAATTGTCGAAAAACCCAACTAACCATTGGTTGGTTATTCATGTCATAGAAGTATGTTTCGTTATTTGTAATTGTGATACAATCGCCTGTGCCGATTCCGATACATGTGCTTGGGTTATCTGCAGTATTGTTGTAATAATTATTTGTTATTGTTTCTCCGCTACGATAATGTTCTCCGATTAGTCCGCCTACATATTGTGTTCCGGTTACTGCTCCAGTTGAGAAACTATTTATGATTGCGTTTGTTCCTTCTTTATCAATTGTTCCAACTAACCCCCCAACATATTTTCGTCCTGTTACGCTAGCAGTTGAATAAGAATCTGTGATACTTGAAGTCCAATTAACATAACTTGTAATTCCTCCGGCGTAATTATGTGCGCCGGTTATAGTTCCGGTTGTATGTGAACCGATTATAGTTCCTCCATCAAGTACTCCAACTATTCCTCCGACTGCTCCGCCGTTTGAGGTTACGGTTCCGTTAAAAGAACTGTATGAAATTTGTGTGTTGCCTACTGTGGCGTATCCGATTATTCCGCCGGTTCGTGTTAATTGGGTGGTTGATGTGCTGTGTATGTTTCCGGTAATTGATATGTTTTCAAGTGTTGATGTGGTTGAACGTCCTGCGATTGTTCCAACATCTGTGCTTCCGGTTATGTTTGCGTTTTCTAGATTAATTTTTGTTATTTTTGCGTTTTGAATTGACGCAAATAATCCGATTTTGAATTCGGTTGGTCGGTTAATAAATAAATCATTTATTGTGTTGTTATTTCCGTTTAGCGTTCCTGTGAATGTTGCGATTGGTTGGAATCCTTTTCCGTTGTTCCAGTTGATTGTATTTGAACAAGCTAAATTATCTCCGATTAAATAATCTGCGCTCACGTCTAAATTAATGTTTTGTAGATCTTCACAACTACAAACTACTTTTTTGCCATCAAGTTCTTGTAAGCCTCCATATTTTGGGCAAAGTTGTGAAGTTAATTCGGGAAGATTATTATTTATGTGCATCCAAGAATCATCAAAATCAAGTATTCCAAATGGAAGCCAATAACTTTCTGAAAAACCAAATGGTTGATTAAATATACCATAATTATTTGCGTTGAGATCTTCTCCAGAATAATTTTCGCCAAAATGGCTTGCAGATGTACGATAATCAACAATGCTTATGTTATTTGTTATATATGCGGGGCTATATGCGGTCCCGATCAAAGTTCCTTGTGAGTATCCTGATTGAAGATTCTCACTAGTTGCGTAATTATTTGTGATGGTTCCTAGGTTTATAACACCGATTAATCCGCCCACGCTATTATCTCCACTAGCAATTCCATTAACATAATTATTTCTTACTTCCCCGTTCATTACTTCTCCAATTAGTCCTCCTGCGGCGTAATCTCCATTACTATTTCCGGTAACATAATTATTTGTGACAACGCCATTATCCAAGAATCCGATTAAACCACCGACAGTAAGATTTGTAGAATTCATTGGGATACCGCCTACGCGGCCAGTTGTAAAATTATTTATTATTTCACTATTTCGTGCGCTTCCAACTAACCCGCCAATCTTTACATATTCAGCATCATAACCTGAACCATATATTTCGTTATCGATTAATCCAACATTTTTTATTCTAGCGTTTTCGATAGTTCCAAACAATCCAATATCGTCATCCTTTCCAGTCGATATACTAATATATAATCCTGTAATTTTTTGTTTGTTTCCATTGAAAGTTCCGGTAAATGGATAGCTTCTTGTTCCAATTGGTTCAAAACCATGGATATCAATTCCACTTCTGCTCATAGTATACCAGTTTCTTGTGTCGGTACAATCAATATCGTTTCCAAGGATATAATCTCCGGCCAAGTAGTTGTTCATTGCTTGTAAATCGTCACAATCATAAATAAGTTTCATTCCATCGTATGTTTCATCTACACCTTTGCTAAACGTTACAGCAATTTTTGCAGTGCCTGTAAAATCTGGTCTTGGTGGGGCGTATCCTGAATCACTTTCGGGGCTACAAGCACATTCACATTTAAATCCTTCGATGCGATGATCGCCACTTGCACGATTACAACTTCTTAATGAATTTGGATTTGATCCACTTGAACAATTTGCTGAATCGCCATCGTTTGCGGCACAAGTTGTTGCACATGATGAATCTGCGCAAGTTGTGCCTCGTGAACTTAGAATATCACAATTTACTTCTGTCCAGCCGCTGACATTTCCGTTGCCGCCTGTTTTAGGATCAAAACATTTTGAGCTATTATCTGTAGTTGCGTTTCCATAGCAGCGCTCACAATACGGATGGTTTGCGGGGGGTTGTGGGGGTGCTGACGGAGGACCATATTGGATTTGGCACCAAGCCCCCTTAATGTGAATAAAAGGACTACTTATGTCGCCAGGGGTTTCATAAACTACTATGCGTTGTTCTGTACTGCAACAATCTCGCATTCCTGCATTAGTATAACGACTATTACAACTACTGCATTCATAATTCATGCTGTGCCATGCTGGGAGCGCAATAACGCGTCTAGGGTAAGTAGCTTCTGTCCACAAAGGGACACATGTTTGTGATTGGCTAGCTTTTGGAGTTTCTTCATCTTTTAATTCTGGGTCGATCGGAGTTCCATTTGAATCGTTGTTAACGCAATCTAAAATATCGTTTACGAGTTGTCCGTCCGGACAAGTAACTTCGAGTCCGAGGTTAGTGCAACCTAAGAATAAGATTAAACTTGTTATGAGTAAGAGTGTGATTAGGATTTTCTTATTCATGTATTAATTAGTGTGTTGTAGTGGTATTTAAAGTTTAGGGTAATGCTGCTTTGAATTAAAGTCGTCTTAATAATTCTCTTAGTTTTCTGCGAGTGTTATCAATATGAATTTCGGGGGCATACCCTCGTTTGGTCCCAACCATATTTTTGGATTCATTAATTTCAAGAAAAGTGCTAGACATTTGGTTTGCTTTTGCATTATCTGCTTCACTAAAATTAGTTTGAACTCTTCGTAATAAATCATTTACCTTTGTTCCGCCGTGTTGCATATCCTCTGTAAATTCGGGTAATTCTATAATTATTTGTAACGCGCGTTTACCTGCTTGGGCAGCAGTATTAAATGCAGAATTTCTTTTGTTTGTGTTGTATGCGTTTTTGTATATTTGGCCAGCTCTTTCAAATTGAGTTGCAGCATTTAATAGTTTTGCTTTTTTTTGTGCAGGGTTTAGATTAGGTTGTTCTGCTTCCTTTAATCTTTGAGTCGCAATTTTTAAAAAATGTTTTCCTGCTTTTGTATTATGTCCATCGCGGACCAGTTTTTTATGTTTTGCAAGCGCTTTTGTTCTAGCGCGTGTTCTTTGTCGTATAAACATAGTTTTAAAAGTTACAGGTATTCGCATAAATAAGTAGTGTAGATGTAACTAATAAATATTTGGTTATTTGAGTGTTGGATAACTATTTGTATTTTTTGTCCAGATGTTTGTGAAATCCCAGTTTGCTAATGGTGGGTTTGACGAGTTATAGAAGTATGTTTCGTTATTTGTAATTGTGGTGCATTCTCCGTTTCCAATTCCGATGCATGTGCTTGGGTTGTCGGCAGTATTGTTGTAGTAGTTGTTGGTTATTGTTTCTTGGTTTCGGTAATGTTCTCCGATTAGTCCGCCTACATATTGTGTTCCGGTTACGGCTCCGGTTGCGAAACAGTTGATTATTGCGTTGGGTCCTTCTTTGTCGATTGTTCCTACTAGTCCTCCGACGTATTTTCGTCCGGTTACGTTTGCTGTTGAGTATGAATCTTGTATGCTTGATGTCCAGTTTACGTAGCTGGTTATTCCTCCGGCGTAATTATGTGCTCCGGTTATGGTTCCGTTTGTGTGTGCTCCGGTTATGGTTCCTCCGTCGAGTACTCCAACTATTCCTCCAACCGCACCGCCGTTTGAAGTTATGGTTCCGTTAAAAGAACTGTACGAAATTTGTGTGTTGCCTACTGTAACGTATCCGATTAGTCCGCCGGTTCGTGTTAATTGGGTGGTTGATGTACTGTTTACGTTTCCAATAACATATGTGTTTTCAAGTGTTGATGTGGTTGAACGTCCTGCGATTGTTCCAACATCTGTGCTTCCGGTTATATTTGCGTTTTCGAGAGTAATTTTTGTTATTTTTGCGTTTTGAATTGACTTAAATAATCCAACTTGTGATTCTGTTGGTCGGTTAATAAATAAATCATTTATTGTGTGGTTGTTTCCGAGTAGCGTTCCGGTGAAAGCCACGATTGGTTCAAAACCTGCACCATTATTCCAGTTGATTGTGCCTGCGCAGTCGATGTCGTTTTCTAATGTGTAGTTTCCGTTTAGGTCTTGGTTCATGTTTTGTAGTTCGGTGCAATCAGTTATTTTGTAGGGGTCGTTTTGTGGTGGAGTTTCTTGCCATGCGAATATCGGATGGTCGTTTAGAAGTGATTTCCAGTTTCCATCAAAACCAAGTTGTGTAAAAGGTATTCCGTTTGCTCTAAAGTATCTTCTTTCTTCGTTATTTGTTGAAGTGCACCCAGTATTTGTTGGGACATGGCTTTGGTTATAACAGTTAGTTTGTCCGGTTAATGTAATGTCCCAATAGTTGTTTATTATTGGTCCGTTATATATTTCTCCAATTAACCCACTAATATATTGGGGTTGCAGTGTTCCTTCGCCTTCAAAAGTGGTGGGAACACCAATAACGTTTACTGCGGCGTAATTGTTTTGTATTGTTTCTTCTTCAAGATTTCGGTTAGTATATCCTATTAATCCTCCAACAAGTGAAGTGCCGGTTATGTTTCCTGTTGTGTAATTGTTTTGTATTATTGTATGATATCTTTCTCCAATTAGTCCACCAATACTGTATACCCCTGTTGTGTTTCCTGTTGTGTAATTGTTTTGTATTAGTCCGTTTTCAGAAAAGCCGATTAGTCCCCCAACACTTTCAAACCCATTAGTAGTTCCGGTAGTATAATTTTGGGTTACTATTGTGTCATTCATTATTCCAATTAATCCTCCGACACTATGGTATCCGTTTATGTTTTGATCGATTAATCCGATGTTTGTAATTGTTGCGTTTAGTGCAAATCCGATTAGGCCAACGCCCGTGCCGTCAGAGTGATTAGGGCTTCCGTATGGTTCATTTCTATTAATGTATAAATTGTATATTTTGTAGTTGTTTCCGTTTAATGTTCCAGTAAAAGAGTTGTTGATGTTAGGGATTGTATTAGGCATTAGTTTTCGGATTGGTGCGAATCCAGCGCCGTTGTTCCAGTTGATTGTGTTGGTGCAGTCGATGTCGTTTTCTAGTGTGTAGTTTCCTGTTAAGTCGTTGTTCATGTTTTGTAGTTCTTCACAATTGGTGATTTTGTAGGGGTCGTTTTGTGGTGGGTTGTCTTGCCATGCGAATATTGGGTGGTCGTTTGGTAGTGCTTTCCAATCCCCATCAAAACCAAGTTCTGTAAAAGGAATGCCTGTTGCTGTGAAGTATCTTGCTTCTTCGTTATCGGTTGGAATACAACTGCCGTCTAAGGGTGCGTCTTTGTAACAATAGTTTGCACCGGTTAATGTTTTGTCCCAATAATTATTTTCTAAAGTGCTAGTTGAAGGATTAACTGAAGATTTGATCCCGCCAATATCGCGTATGTTTTCAAGAACTTGTAGTGGCCCGACATTATATGAATTTGAAAGAGTTAATGTTGAGTCGCTTGCTAGACCTCCGATTAATCCTCCAACGGACTCATTTATTTGAATAATGTGTCCGCGATTATATACGTTTGTTATAGCTATATCTCCTTGCATATATCCTGCGATTCCAGAACCATACGAGTTACCATATATTGTTCCTGTGTTGTATGCATTTCGGATTGTTGAGTCGCGCATTGTTCCGACTATACCTCCAAAGAAATAAGGCCAGTCTACGCCGTGACCCCAATTAATATCGCCGGTGTTATATACAGTCATTATTTGGGTTTCTTGTGTTTGGCCTGCAATTCCGCCAAGGTCTTTATTTCCATAAATATTGCCGGTGTTATAACTTTTTGAAATTATGCATGTGTCACAATATCCGGTTATCCCGCCAGTGCCGCGTGCACGATTATGCCCTATTATGGAACTAGTTATTGTTCCAGCATTACTTGAATTGGTGATTGTAGTATTTGTTCCGCGTGCAATTATTCCTCCAACTCCACCCCATCCATTGATTTCTCCGCTATAATGGATATTATCTACGCTTGTGTTTTCTGCTCTACCAATTAACCCGCCAACATTCTCTTTGCCGATTATTGTTGTGTTAGCTATGCCAAGATTGGTAATTGTCGCATTATTTGTTCTTGAAAATAAACCTACTTCTTTGCTTGTTGGTCTGTTGATGTATAAGTCAGTAATTGTGAAGCCTTGTCCGTTTAGTGTTCCTGTGAATGTTGCGAGTGGTGCGAATCCTGCTCCGTTGTTCCAGTTGATTGTGTCTGTGCAATCGATGTTGTTTTCTAAAATATAATTACTGGTTAAATCTGTGATGTTTTGTAGTTCTTGGCAGGTCGTTATTGCTTGAACTGTTTTTTGAGTAGGTCGAGGCGGAGTTTTTGGTTGGGTTGGTATGAGTTTGTTTTCATCGACACAATCACGGATATCGTTTACTACTTCTCCATCGGGACAAGTAACTTCGATTCCAAGGTTAGTGCAACCTAGGAATAAGATTAAACTGGTTATGAGTAGGAGTGTAAAGAGGATTTTCTTGTTCATGTAATGATTAATGTGTGTTAATAGTATTTAAATCTTTTTCTTAAACAAGGATTTGATTTTTGTAGTTGGTTGTTAATGTGGAGTATATTTACGAACATTTTTTTCCTGCATCGGTTATACTCCAATTATATGTATTTATTAATGTGTTTCGTGCGTTTTCTTCTAAACAATATTGTGAGTTTCCTGCATGAAAATCTATGTTTGGTTGTAAGGTTAACTGTGACCAGTTTCGTAGTAATGCGTCGTAATTATTTGTAGATAGTTGTGAGTCATAAAACAGGGAGTGCATGTTGGTTACGTTTGATACGTCCCATGCACTAATGTCTTGATCGAATGGAGTGTTTTCAAACATTAAACCCATGTCGATTACATTTGTTGTGTCCCATGTGCCGATGTCTTGGTTAAATGATGCGTGGCCAAACATTGAGCGGGTAGTTGTTAAGTTTGTTGTGTTCCAGTTGTTTATTGGTTGATTAAATTCGGAGTTATAAAACATTTGCCACATGGTTTCAACTTTTGATACGTCCCAATTGTTTAATGGTTGGTTAAATTTAGAACTAAAGAACATAAAACTCATATCGGTTACGTTTGATGTGTCCCAGTCATTAATATTTTGATTGAATTGTGAAAATTCAAACATTCCTTCCATTGTTTTTACGTTTGTTGTGTTCCAGTTATTTATTGGTTGGTTGAATTCTGATTCGAAAAACATTCCGTCCATTGCGATTACGTTTGTTGTGTTCCAGTTATTTATTGGTTGATTGAATTTGGAATTTGAGAACATCCCGGTTGGGTTAAATGGAACTGCACCCATTAGTCTAACGTTTGTTGTGTTCCAGTTACTAATGTCTTGGTTAAAAGTTGAGCTATCAAACATTCCAATCATATTAGTAACATTTTTTGATGTTTCGTCAAAGAAATTTGTTGCATTGAAGCGTTCTACATTTGTATTTGCAAACATGTATCCTGCATTTGTTATCCCGATTACTCCGTCTGATACCGGAGTTAAAAGGTCTTTGAGTAATTGTGGTGTTAGTCTGCTAGTTGGTCCAAAAGCAATTCTGCTTGCTTGTCCGTTTAAAGAAATTTCGTAAATTTTTGCTGTTGTGTATGTGTGGCTTCTTATTCCCGTTCCGTTGTAGGTTTCGATTGTTCCGTCGCCCCAATCAACACGTAAGTTAGTTGCGTCGTCTGTTTGGAATTTGAATGCTTGGTTATTTGTAGTAGTTTCTATTTGGAAAATAAAATTGTCTGTTGGCGGAGGTTGTGGCGGGTCGTCTTGCCAAGTGAATATTGGGTGATCGTTAACTCGTGCGCGCCAATTACCATCAAATCCAAGTTCTGTAAAGGGTATTCCGTTTTCTCCAAAGTATCTTGTTTCTTCGTTATTGGTTGAAATGCACCCGCCAAACCGTTCTGTTGGACGACATTGTGTTTGTGTTGTTGTTGTTATATCCCAATAATTATTTTCAATTATCCAATTGCGTGCAAACGCTTCAGTACCTAATACGCCGCTATGTGTAGATATATCTCGCGTTAGTCCAACATTATATGAATTTATAATGTTTACCTTATAATCTGCACCTTGGTTAGTGCCGGTAATAATACCTGTATTAGAAACGTTTCCGGTGTTGTAAAAATTATTGATTATTATGTCTTCTCGTAAAGGGTTTTCGGGATGTGGCATACTTATATGTGCAGCTAGTCCGCCAGACCAGACGGGAGCAGTTACTTTTCCAGTGTTATATGCATTTAATATTTGTGAAGTTCTTAGGGTGCCTGTAATT
>Ga0233431_1005971_pt1 | contig 11325 bp, 15 predicted proteins | sample SI_118_April2016_FD_179867 | JGI IMG/M metagenome (GOLD analysis project Ga0233431, IMG submission 179867) | Seawater microbial communities from Saanich Inlet, British Columbia, Canada - SI_118_April2016_200_MG | ecosystem: Environmental > Aquatic > Marine > Inlet | place: Canada: British...
GCTATGTTTGAATTTCCCTGGAGTCATAAAATCGTTTGAAAATTAACCCGGGTTATTATATTCACACCTCTTCGCCCTTATTAAAGAAGGATTCGGAACCTGCATAGTTTTGTGGATTTTGAGTCCTTTTTTTTATTGTTGTACTGGAAATTATAAAATGCTGAAACAAAAACAGGATTAACAGGATGAATATTGATTTTCACACACACCTTCTTGACAGGGAATGGCTTCCCAAAGATTGGTGGCGCTGGCTTGAAACATATTATGCAAAACCACGGGGAGCATTTGGCAGACTTTTCTCACACAAATACAAAAGAAAGCTTGAAGAGTTGTGGGATCCGGAGGGAAGAAAGCTGATTGCCGGAATGGATTCCGCGGGGATTGATGTGAGTGTTGTTCTGCCTCTGGATTTTGGCGTTCGTTTTAATGAGCCAAAGATATCAATCATAGAACAACACAGACTGATCGCACAGGTAGTCAGCGCTTATCCTTCCCGGATGATCGGATTTGTCGGCGTGGATCCCCGACGGCCTGATGCGCGCGATATCATTGAGACAGGCATAGAAGAATTAGGTTTTAAAGGGATTAAGCTGCATCCCGGGACAGGCTTTTCTTTGAATAATCCTGAATTTTCCTTTATCTGGGAAAAAGCTGCTGAAAAAAAAATACCGGTACTGGTCCATACAGGACAGGCTTTTGGGCCGCTTTTAAGCAAATATTGCCGCCCAACTATTCTTGATGATATTCTTGCCAACTACCCTGATGTACGTATTGTGGGCGCGCATCTGGCCGGAGGGTGGTTTGACGAGTTGTGCTGGATGGGATACACAAAGCCAAACTTTTATGCTGATATATCCCTGTGGCAGATCCGGTGCAGGATGAACAAAGCAGATTTCGCGGGATCAATTAGAAAAGCGATTGATATGTTCGGCCCGGATCGCCTGCTTTTCGGAACAGACTGGCCTTTTTCAAATTCTGTCATGGAGTCGTCCGAATATGTCAGGAGTATAAAGGAGCTTGGTGTCAGTTCCGAAACAGGCTCAAATTTTATATCAGCAGAAATCAGATGCCTGCTGGGAAAAAATGCGGAAAGATTGCTGCAAATAAGATAGAATGGTCTTAGGGAAGTCGCAGAAACAAACACCCCCATCTTACTTGTCTTTTTGTCCGTATTCTGCGTTGCGACAATGCACGAATATTACAATATGCACCCATTGTCGCGCCTTGAATACTGACAAAAATTCTGCGCAATACGGGTATATTATTTCCTGCGAATTCCCTTAAAATTTTATAAAAAAGGAAAGAAAATAGCCGACATGTCTGTGATTAACGAAATTTACGCATACCTTAAAGAGCAATTTAAAGAGAACGCTGACTTTGATGAACAGACGAATCTTATTGAAGAGGGGCTGATAGATTCAATGATGGTAATGCAACTGATCAATTTTCTTGAAAAACAGTTTTGTATTGAAATAGAGCTGGAAACGATTACAGCGGAAAATTTTGAAACAGTGAAAAGCATAAGCGAACTTGTTGAGAAAATGAAATAATGTCTGAAAAAGAAAATATAGCGGCCCGAATTGAGGAGTTTATTAAAAAAACGTTCGGAATATCTGAAACCACAAATGGTTTTGATCGAAGGTGTGATCTTTTTGAACAGGGGTTCGTGGATTCAATGGGACTCATCAAACTGATCTCTTTTCTTGAACGGGAGTTCAATGTACATATTGAAGAAGAACATCTGTTTGATGAGCGGTTTGTTTCAATATATGGCCAGGCAGATATTGTTGTCTGGTCAGGGGGTAGAGCCGGCTGCTGATCCCGATTATCAATCAATTGTCGATTGTCACTGGAGCGTTATCATGATCCGTTTTGTATCAATTGTTCCCGAATGGTTTGGCGGAACTTCGCTGTCTCTGGTTGTTTTAAAAAGCTATTTGCTGGCTGTTAAACCATACATTTCCATATCCTCAGACACTTTTTTCAGCCATGAAAATCCTGCTGATATTGCCACACAAATTTTATCCGGAAACGAAAATGTATTCGGTTTTTCCATTTACATGTGGAATCTGGAAACTGCTTCAAAAGTTTCTGTTTTACTTAAAGAGAAAAATCCTGATTGCTTTATTATCTGGGGAGGACCGGGCGCATGTTTTGAGGGAAAGAGTATCATAAAAAAAAATCCTGCTGTTGATGTGATTGTGAAAGGAGAAGGTGAAATTCCTCTTGCTGACATTATATCTGAAATTGAGAAGCAAAACCCGGATTTGAGCCATGTGCCGAATCTGCTGTACAGAAAAAATGAACAGGTGATTGAAACAACATTTGAGGCAGATGCCCTGATTCTGGAAAATCAGCATTATTTGCTGAACACAAAGGGACTCGAAAAAATAAAGAGCTTCTATTACGAAACATCAAGAGGCTGTCTGTTTAAGTGCAATTATTGTGCATGGACAATGATGCATGAGAAAAAAGGGGTGAGGCGCTATCCGCCTGACAAGGTAATGGCTGACCTTGAATCGCTGTTCAGTCTGCCATTGCTGGAAATGCTTTTGCTCACGGATTCAAATATTCTTCTCGGCAAAAATCGGACAATCAAAATATTTTCTGCCATTAATAAACTGAATCAGAAAAGGCGCAAAAATGGCCTGAGTATGATAAAAATCAATTTTGAATTCAATCCGGAACATCTTAATGAAAAGATGTTGCGGGAAATAAAAAAGGTCCGCGTTGAAAATTATCCCATCGGTCTTCAAAGTGTAAATCCTGGTGTTTTAAAAGTTGCAAACAGGCCATTTAATAAAAAACGGTACGTTGAAAACATTGGTAAATTGCGCGGAAAAGTCGGGGCGTCGATTCTGGTTGAAGTTATCTACGGGCTTCCGGCTGACAGTTATGAAGGTTTTAAAAAAACACTTGAATTTGTAATATCAGAATTAAATGTGGATCTGTTGGTATGTTACCGGTATTCGGTACTCCCCGGTTCTGTTTTCTGGAAACAGAAGGAAAAATATAAAATGAAGCATGAAGCGACCCCACCTTATCTGCTTCTCTCATCCGATACTTTTTCAGAACATGACATGAACAAGGCAGAGTGTCTGGCCTACTATATTCAACTCATCTACAGGGTATTCAGAAGCCTGAAAAAATATATTGATAAAAAGATTCCCGGAAACAGAGTTCTGATCTATGAAAAAATTGCTGATATGTTTTTCTCGGAATATGGGGATTTTTTAAAACCAAAACTTGTGTATGATAATGGCTTTGCAGAAGATATAAAAAAAGTAAGGGATCGGAAAAATGCCTCTGTAAGGCGGGCAATGCTTTCAAAGGCAAGGGAGCTTGCCGACAGGTTTGTTGACTAAGTTTGTTGCAGGGGGAAGTGGTGGCGATGCAGGGATTTGAACCCCGGACACTACGGATATGAGCCGTATGCTCTAACCAACTGAGCTACATCGCCTTATTAATTGCGGATAAGTTTCATTTTGTGGGGCTTCTCCTAACAACTCACGGACATTAAGTCAAGATTTTTAAACGTCGCATCAGGGAAGTCGCAAGAAATAATATAAAGGAGATTACGTGGAATATAATCTGAATGTAAACAAACAGAAAACAAAGCTTCATGCAGATACGCATGGCGGGAATAAGCTTTCTGTGGTTACAGAAAAAAACAGGTTTGATGTTGAATATTGTCCGGTTTCAGAGAACAGAATTTGTCTGAAAATAGACAATAACGGTAGTAAAAAACAGGTAGTTGCTTATATTGCAGATGAGGCGGATGGCAAAAGAGTCTTTATTAACGGAGTCGGTTATCTGATTGAAAACATTGATCCGGTTAAACGGAAAAAAGCAAAAAAGCATGGCAATCTATCCGAGATAATTACACCGCCTACTCCTGCTGTTGTAATAAAGATCATGGTGAACGCCGGTGATTTGGTGAAAAAGGAACAGGATGTTATTGTAGTCTCTGCAATGAAAATGGAGACAACCCTGGTTGCTCCTTTTGACGGAAAGGTAACAAAGATTAATACATCAGAGGGGAACAGAGTGATGCCCGGAGATGTTCTTGTTGAAATTGGAAAAAATCAGGGAAATCTTAAAAACTAAAAATTTCAGGTGGAATATGACAAACAATCTAAATGATGTTTCAAAGAATAATGTGCAGTCTCTTCGCCTTGTTGCATGGGAAATAACACGCAATTGCAATTTGAACTGTATTCATTGCAGGGCTGCCGCAACCAGAGGCCCTTATAAAGGAGAACTTGACACAAAAACCTGCCTGAAAATTATTGATCAGATAACTGAAATTTCAATGCCTATTGTGATTTTAACCGGTGGAGAACCTCTGTTGCGGACCGATATTTTCAGGATTGCAAAATACGGTACTGACAAAGGATTAAAAATGGTCATGGCGCCAAACGGGACACTGATTACCAGTTCTTCCGCCAGGCAGATGGTTGAATCGGGAATCAAACGGATCAGCATAAGTCTTGATGGAGCTACGGAAGAGCGCCACGACAAATTCAGGGGAGTTGAAGGCGCTTATAAGAGTTCACTTGAAGGGATTAAAATTGCAAAAGCAGCGGGAATAGAATTTCAGATCAATACTACGATTACAAAATTAAATCTTGAAGAGATTCCAAAAATACTGAGCCTGGCAGAAAAACTTGGGGCTGTTGCGCTTCACATTTTTCTTATGGTTCCCACGGGACGGGGTAAATATATTATTGATCAGGAGATTAATGCGGAAGAATACGAAAATACTTTGAACTGGTTTTATGATCAGCAGGAGAAAACATCCCTGCATTTAAAAGCCACATGCGCGCCTCATTATTATCGGATTCTCAGGCAGAGAGCAAAATCAGAAGGAAAGTCTGTGAACTTCAGCACACATGGCGCTGACGCTGTTACAAGAGGATGTCTGGGCGGCGCTGGTTTTTGCTTTATTTCTCATGTGGGAATAGTGCAGCCCTGCGGATTTCTTGATCTTCCCTGCGGAGATGTTACAAAAAATTCTTTTGCGGATATATGGAACAATTCAAAAGTTTTCGAATCATTGCGCAATGTTAATAACCTAAAAGGGAAATGTGGCAGATGTGAGTATAAAAAAGTATGTGGCGGGTGCAGGGCCAGAGCTTATGAAGCCACAGGCGATTTTATGGCCGCAGAGCCGCTCTGCAACTATGAACCCGCGGGAACTTAAATATTGGGATTTATACTCAGGTAAGTCGCAAGAACAAACACACCCATCTTACCTGTCTTTTTGTCCGTATTCTGCGTAATGCAGGAATCCTGAGCCAACTCTTGATTAGAACAAGTATTATTTCCTTGAAAAGTAAGAAGGATGACAATTTTACAAAAAATTCAACAATGTATAATTAATCGAAATTATTATTTGTCCTCTCACGCTGAAGAGGAAATGTTGGACGATGATCTTGAACGTAAGGATGTCGACAATGCGATTCTAAAAGGACGTATGGACAAAAAAATGACCCATGATATTCGCGGAACAGGATATCGCATAGAAGGAGCAGCAAGGGATGGAAGGCTGATTCATGTATTATGCCGGTTCATGGAAGATGCAAATCTGATACTCATAACCGTATATGCTTTATAGGTGAGCTTATGTTATGTGAATTTTGTGGCGGAAAGACCAAAAAAAAAGATGTCAGACGCCAGCACTGGTTCAACAAAAAACTGTATATCGTAGAAAATGTCATTGCTCAAGTGTGTACTGAATGTGGAGAAAAATATTTTCACGCAAAAACACTTGATGCAATTGACGATTTTCTTTCTCATAAACATCCTGTGCAAGCACGCATTGATGTTGAGATAGTAACTCTGAGCTATGCAACGGCATAATCGGGATAGGACTCCCCATTACTGAGATCCTCTTCCACACCACCCAGCATACGGATCGCGTACCAAGGCGGTTTGGCTGATCAGACAGATTAATTTCCGGGTAGGGTTAATCCAAAACCAAGAAAATATTGCTTAGGCAGGGCTATTATAACCCATTTAACTCTGCTCATACGCCAGTGTTTCTTGCGGACGTTCCCACAAGCAACTGCCTGTTTACATGAAAATGAAATAAAGGGGTCAAATAAAGGGGGTCAAGTCTGCTCTTGACTTATTTAGTTTGGTTAAATTTAGTTAAGCAAGAGCCAGGAGCAGACTTGACCCCATAACTTTTCGGTGCTGTAGAATTCATAAGAGATTATTTATCAAAGAAACAGTAATTGTGTCCAACCAAACGCTCCAAAGGACTTGTGTTCGTATTGATGCCATTCACGCCTCCTTGGTCCCAGCGCATATGGCGTATGATTCAAGATATATGCAATGATGTTGGCGCTCATTCAAGGAGATCTGATGACTTATTTGGATCAGACATTATGGAAGACATTTGGAAAGGAATCCTTTCAGCAGAGGTCGTAATAGCCGATTTGACATCACGAAATGCAAATGTTTTTTATGAACTCGGTATCACCCATACTGTCCGCAAAAAATTTGTGCTATTAACCCAGGATATAAATGATATCCCATTTGATTTAAATCGTTATAGGATTGTTGAATATAGTGACGACGCAGATGGCTATAAACTACTTGAGTCATCTTTAGCTGGTATGTTAAAAGCACGGCTAAACAGAATTGGAGAATGATCATGCACTTTAGCATTCCGTTGGAACAAGTGAGCGTCGAGGATAAGCTACAAGCGAACGAAGTAATTTGGGCCGACCTTGCCGTCACACCAGAGAATATCCCCTCCCCAACTTGGCACGCAGATGTATTACGCGCCCGAGAAAAGCGGATCTCCGAAGGGACATCCAATTTTCTGGATATAGCCAAAGCTAAAAAAGCTGTGAGGGAACTTCTTAAATGAGGGTTAAAGTTCTTGATGAGGCAACTGTCGATTTAGCAGACGGTTTTCGTTTCTATGAACGACAGGCTGACGGTCTTGGCGACTATTTCCTTGATTCATTGTGGTCTGATATTCAATCATTGAGAATTTCCGGGGGTATTCATGCCATCCACTGCGGATATCATCGCCTCATTTCTAAGCGGTTTCCTTATGCTGTGTACTACCGCATTGAGGATGGTGTTGCGCTCGTCCGAGCCGTACTCGACTGCCGCCGGGATCCAAAGTGGATATCGGACCAGCTCGAATAATATATATGAACAATATCAAGAGCTTTTTCATCAAAGTAAAGGGGGCAAGTCTGCTCTTGACCCATTTAGTTTGATGAAATTCAGTTAAGCAAGAGCCAAGAGTAGACTTGACCCCTTTAACAGAGAAGGATCTAGTATAATGTATTCAACCCAAAAAATATTGCCAAAAGATGTTCTATATTGGATTAATCAATGGTGTATCAAGGAATTAGACCAATTTATAAAGCAAGTAATATTAATTAGTGCCCAGAAAAAATCGCCTAGTTTTTCCAATCAAGAAACAGATTTATTTTTAAAAATCAACAATGGGATACCATGTAAACTGCAACAAAAATATAACAGATTAATTGAAAAAAGAGATAAATCAGAACTAACTCAAAACGAATACAAAGAGTTATTAAGAATAACAGACAAAGTAGAACAATTTGAAGCAAAAAGAATTAAATATTTGTCACAATTAGCTAAACTAAGAAAAACGACTCTTACAAATTTAATGAGAGATATAGGTATAACTGAGCCTGAAATAATATGAATGATAGAGCAATAAGTTATGAAACGAAACAACATGTTTATAAAAGAGCGAATGGTTGTTGTGAGTATTGCTTAAGTCAAGCTCGTTACTCAACGCAATCATTTTCTATTGATCATATTATTCCTATTAGTAAGGGTGGAAATAGTGAATTTGATAATTTAGCCTTATCATGTCAAGGATGTAACAGTCATAAATATAATAAGACAACCTCTTTTGATCCTTTATCAAATGAAGAAACAGAACTATTCAATCCAAGGGTAAATAAGTGGAACGAACATTTTCATTGGTCATACGATTATACACAAATAATCGGTATAACAAAAATAGGGCGTACAACAGTCGAAGCATTAAAGCTAAATCGAGAAGGTATAGTAAATTTAAGGAAAATATTATTTAAAGAAGGTGAACATCCTCCTTCAACAGTTATCAACAATTATTAAAATATTCTGGCTTTTTAAGGCAATTATTGATTGCAGTGCAAAATTGTAATAAGTTAAATTTTATAATGAAATCAATCAAAAGTTTTCTATATTTATATGAATTGTAACAATAGCACAACAGGTAACTAATTCTGCGGTTAGCAGAATTCATACCAAATTCAATAAAAGCGATAACATTTTTGAAAATCTTAAAACTGTTTGAATTTAATGCTAAAATAAAATATTTATGATAATTAATTTGTCGGCTAACATCCAAAATATCATGTAATGCGAAAAATCGTTTGCCAATTTTAATGCGAAAAAACCGTTGATTAACTGGTTACGTATCAAGGATGAATGGCACTTAAAGCAAATTTTGTACAAGAGGGTAGCTGTTATACTTCAGACCTCGAAAGATTGGGAGTAGCAAGAGGCGCTCTTCGGTTTTCACTCGAATGGCTAAATCGTTCCCAGGCAGTTCGAGAAATAGAGCAGCTACTAAAAATTGCCACGCAAAGAAATATAACAAGAGAACTGGGCCATCACAAAAAAGCTGATACATTCAATCGTCAAATATATGAAAAAGTAGATGCCTATATTGACGATTATGTTTTAGTCGCTGCTTATGAAAACTATCTTAAGGCCAAATTATTAATTTATGGCTATGTAATTCATAAGATAGATCCCATTGATAATAATCTAAAGTTAATAGCTAAGCAGCAGAGAAAAAATCCAATCGAAATAAAGGCTATTCCACCAAAAGTAACCCGTATAAATGGTAAAAAACAGGAAGAGGTCTTTGCATCTTTAAAAAAACAGACGGTCAATATATCTGTTATTTCTGGACAGAAAAAGTATTGCGAAGCCTTAAACTTATCTCCAGACATATCTAAAAAGCTATTGGGCACGATAAAGGAGCGTAACAAAATTCACTATTGGGTAGTTAACTTTACCAATTTGTCTTCTTCTAAGTTTGAAGATATTTACTCGTTAACAAATTATTTAAGGAGCGATGTAAAAAAATTACTCTCAAAAACTGAAGAGCAATTTGACAAGCTTCGTTGAACTTAGCGCCATTAGGGCGGACTTTAATATCCATCTGATATCACAATCAAAAAAAATGGGATTTCCTAACGTTTAATATTTATAATTTTGAAAAAAGGAGAAAATTATGGCAACGCAGATATTCATTAGCCATAAGGAATCTGAAAGAGAAATTGCAAAAAAACTTGTAGAATTTTTAGAAGCATCCCTTGATATGACAGATGGTACAATACGTTGCACATCTGTGCCAGGATATCAATTACCATTTGGAAAAACAATATCTCATCAGCTTAAAGAAGATATTCATGGTAGTATAGCTGTATTAGCTCTTTTAACCCATGAAAGTATTCATTCTGACTGGGTATTATTTGAACTTGGTGCATCTTGGGCATTGAGTAAGGTCTTAATCCCTATCTTGGCTCCAGGCATAAATATCAGCGACCTTCCTGGTCCGACAAGTGAGTACCCAGTTATTCTAATAGATCAAGGCAATGTATTAAACAGATTGTTAGATGTAATTGATCAGCTCTCTTCATCTCTGGGTTTATCAAAAAAATCCAGTTCTAAAATACATGATAAGCTGAATGATTTTATTGCAACATTTCAGTCTGCATATTGGTTCTTATATGAGGAAAAATATACAGCACACAGTGCTATTACAGAAGCGTTATCTTCCATAAAAGTGATTCTGTCAGAAACAGATAAGGAGCAGGTTAAAGAATGGCTATCTGATAAAAATAGCGGATATCCCGATTTTGTGAGAAAATTATTAACTCTTTTGGCTCATTATAAACCCAAAGGAAATAAAACTGTACTTGATGCAATTATGGGCAAATACAGAATAGAATCTGGGAAATCATCACATGATTTTATTCCTCCTCCTTATCATATTGAAATCGTAAGAAAAGCTTATGTGAGGAATTGGAGAGAAAGAAATAGTGGAGAGTGGAGCAAACTATCAGAAAACATAAAAAATGATTATAGAAAAATATTTGGTTATATCGTAAGTTAATAAATGCCAAAATGCCTAACAAATCATCCCAGCGGACGGGCTATCGCCCGCCGCTGAATTCAGTGTTCTGCCCATTATTAATTTAGGAAAAAAAATGATAAAAGAAATCCGTATTAAAAATTATAAATCCATCAGGAAATTGAAAATGGATTTAGGCCGACTGACTGTGCTAATTGGAGAAAATGGCTCTGGAAAAACTAATATTTTAGAAAGTGTTGCTTTGGCTTCAGCAACTAGAAATAATAAACTAGATAACGAATTTTTATCTTCAAGAGGAATCCGAGTCACTGAACCTCAATTTATGCGTTCTGCTTTTGATCGGAAAAATACTTTTGGAGAAATTTACATCAATTTAATAGGAGATACAGAGATCTCCTGTGAATGTAAACTGCAAAATGACAATAAACCATATTCTAATTGGGAAAATAAAACCAATATAGGAAGTACAATTTCTTTTGGAAATACTTTAAACTCCAATTCTTTATTAATTGAAGATCTATTTAATATTATTAAAAAAAAACCATTTAATAAAGATTCTTTTGATATGCAAATCAATCAAATTGATGGAGATCTAAATAGTAAAAAAAAGATTGTAAAAAAAATTGCTGATACATTTTTTGAAATAATATCTACTGATAGCCGTATTAACGAATTTCTTATATATTCTCCTGAAAATTTTGCTTTGCGAGTATTTCAAAAGGAAGGTCAGATACAGCCTTTAGGGATTAACGGAGAAGGTTTGCTTAAGCTTTTAAAGGTACTCGTTATAGAAAAAGATATGGATAGATTGAAAATTATTAAAGAGAAACTGAAAGCTATTGACTGGTTTGATGATTTTGAAATTCCTGCCTTACTGTCAGAAAGAGAAAATAGTATTAAGATAAAAGATAAATATCTGGATGAAGAGCTTTCATATTTTGATCAAAAAAGCTCAAATGAAGGTTTTCTATTTCTTCTTTTTTACTTTGCTCTTTTTGTAAGTGACAAGACACCTGACTTTTTTGCAATTGACAATATTGATGCATCCCTCAATCCTAAACTATGCTGGCATTTGACAAAAGAAATTGCCGACTTGGGGAAAAAATTTAACAAACAAGCTATATTGACAACTCATAACCCTGCAATTTTGGACGGCCTTAATCTCGACGATC
>Ga0233431_1005973_pt1 | contig 11322 bp, 14 predicted proteins | sample SI_118_April2016_FD_179867 | JGI IMG/M metagenome (GOLD analysis project Ga0233431, IMG submission 179867) | Seawater microbial communities from Saanich Inlet, British Columbia, Canada - SI_118_April2016_200_MG | ecosystem: Environmental > Aquatic > Marine > Inlet | place: Canada: British...
TTCGACGTGGTTTGATGTGAAGGACTGGACCGACAATATCCAAGAGTACGGTTTCGAGCCTGAACGTGGCGTGTGGTATCAGATCGGAATCAAGGATGGTGACTATTCAAATGGAACCGCGACCTTGAGGCTCAGTCAGTGACGCATATCTTTAATGAACGGACTAAGGTTGATGGTGTTGTGGACGTTGGCGGCGACGTTGTTGATGAAGGCGGAATAGAGAAAATCAGTGTGACCGATGATAACCAAGTGGCCTTGTTGAACGGAATTTTGAAAGAGCTGAAGATCCTAAACTTTCACATGAGCTTGCTGACCGATAACACAATAACCAGAGAGGACATATGATGGGCGAGATATTAATTGACGGGACCGGTGGGCGATGGCCAGCAAAGATTGACAGTGAGAACCATTTACACACCACAGCTACAATCGAAAGCATGATGGGGCACCGAAGTCATTATGACGCCACGGCCTTTGGCGTGACTACGCCGAGGCTGACCATTACCACCACGGGCGGGCGTATTCTGTATCTCAAAAATACGTCCTCTTCGCATGATTTGGTTATCAGCAACTTTTGGTTTGGGTGGAACGGTGGGTCAACGAACTTTGACCGGTCCCTGTATGGAATCCTGTATTTCGGTGATGCTGCCCCCAGTGGTAACAACACGGCAAGCGCAATGGGTGTGCTGAATCGCAAAACGAACAACTCCGCTGATGTCACAGTGCAGTATTGGGACGAGGTAGGGGATGGCATGACTTGCACCGGCGGGACGGCTGCCTTCTATTGGGTCCAGGATAAGGGCCACAATCACGTTGATGTGCAAAGTGCGGTTATCCTGGGAATCAATGACACGATGGCTGTAAATTTGCAAGCCGAGGAAGCTGGTGAGGCAACTATTAATATGTTCGGTTTTATGAGGGAAAGCTAATGTCATTATTTATTGGCGATGGATCGGGAAGTGGCGGCGGGGATGCGGCGGTAAAGGCTGGCAAGCTCCGGGTCTACGGTGTGATTGAAGAAGAGCAGGCACATGCAAATGAAGACGACGGTACTGCGTTTTCCATCTTGATTGACCAGGCCACCAGTGCGGGGGACGATCAGTTTTTCTACATCAAGAACTCTGGTGAGTCAGATTTGCATATTACGTCCATGAAAGGCTTTGTTGCTGGTGACACGGAAATCAAAGTGTTAATGGGTGTAACCGGAACGCCAACAAGCGGAAGTGCTTTGACACCTGTAAACCGTAACGCCGGGAGTGCCAAAACAATCTCAGGCACGATTGAACAGGGCGCCGACCTTCAGTTGACAGGCGGGAGCATTGTTGACCTGTTTGAAATGGCTGCTGCCGCAACAGGGTTGTTCAAGATTTCGTGGGGTTCAAGCCTGATACTCCCGAAGAACGGGACGCTGTGTCTTGAGAGTTCAGCGGCCACGACAATCAACTTGACCGTTTCTTGTTACTTACACGGGTAATTTATGAGCATAGACGCATACATAAAAGACCGGACGAATGAGCTTGAAGCACGGGTGGACGATGATTCCGGCGCTGAAGAGCAAGCCCTCGTGGTTGCCACCAGGCCACTGAAGACATACTCACCCAAAACTGTGTCTTTCGCACACGATACTTACGGCATTGAGATGGCGCAGGATGCGGCATACGGGGCTGGTGAGCTATTAATCCATGACGGAACAGATACCGCAGCTTGGACATTCAGCGAGCCAGTTGGGACCAAATGGATAGCGGATTCCACGGATAGGGCTTATGACGGGACGAAAGCCCTGAAGTGCGACAATCCCAATATCGGCGATATTATGCAGGTTATCAATAATGTCGGGCCAGGCGATGACATTGACATGACCGGGAACTATGTCGCCCTGACAATGTGGATCAATGTTGACAAGGACTGGGCGGGTGGTGATTCAATTTCCGTTTATGCTCATGTGGGTGGTGCGCTGGTTGGGAACGCGGTCTATTTAGAGAACTATTTTGCATCCGGCAGTTATGACAACTGGCAGTATATTGATATTCCGCTGACGGATATGGGTATCGAAGCAAGTTCCATTGACGCTTTCAGGTTTGAGAACGAAGCGCGGGAAGGCGGGAAATCACCAAAGTTTTACATTGACGAATTGACTCTCCAAGCATCCGGGACACCGATAGATTTTGAGATTGAACCTGACCCCGGCACCTGGTTTCACATAAAGAGTTTCCAAACGACCTTCGTGGATGCTTACAGTGCTGATAACGCCGACTCAACTATGCCTCACCTGTCATATGACCAGATCCTTGGCATGACGCCGACTGTCGGGTTTGTTCGTGAACAGTACCGAGAAAATAAGGCCAATCCTGTGTCAAGAAAGCGGTTCACGAACTTGATGGATATGCTGTCGCTGCATGGGGCAACAATCACGAACCATATCTCTGACGGAACCAACACGTTGATAACCGTAACACAGAACTTACCCGAAGGAATGATTGTGACTCTGAAATCCGAAAACCTGGATAGGATAGTCTATTACATTGAGGACGATTTCAGCCAGCTATTATATTTCCGTGTCACGGCGAGCGGGTATGTGGAGACAAGATAGATGAAATGTTCCAGGCTAGGGTAAAACCGAAACGCCGTATCTCCCGGGCGGTTGCCTGGAACTTTTACCGGGACTAAAGGTTACGCCATGCAACTTGATATCCTTACCGCACCGACATCAGAGCCGATATCCCTCGCCGAGGCGAAGCGACATCTCCGCCTGGACTCCGAAACACTAGATGGCAATATTGAGCTTACTCAGAGCCTGTCGTTTGCTTCCCATGCTGTTGTCGTTGCCTACACTCACCTCGGGACCGGGGTCGACGTGTTGGGGTCCGAGGCGGAAGTGCTGCTTCATGCAGGGACGAACGCTGCTGGCGCCACGGCTGACACCAAGATTCAAGAGTCGGACGATAACATCACGTACACCGACTGGACTGGTGGAGCGTTTACACAGGTTACGGCCGCAAACGATAATGCCGATTACAAGCTGCAATACACTGGTGTGAAGCAATACGTTCGAACTGCATCGAAGGTTCTCGTCGATGCCTGTGAGTTCGGCACCAGCATCCTTGTCAATTCCTCAACACGGGCAGATGACGATCTCCTAACGGAGTACATCCAAGCCGCCCGGGAGCAGGCCGAGGCCATCCTTAAAAGGGCACTCATTACACAAACGTGGGATTACTACCTTACGGGATGGCCAGGTTCTGACCGCATCCTCCTGCCGCTGGGCAACCTCCAGAGTGTTACGGGGGTGTACTGGACGGACACGGACGCAACTGAGACGACCTTGACGGTCACCACGGATTACCTCGTTGAAACCAACGGGATGTACTGTGGGGCCGTAGTGCTGCCGTACAGCGAAACCTGGCCGTCAGGCACCCTTTACCCATCCAAACCCATTAAGGTGCGATTCGTGGCGGGCTGGACAACGTCAGCGGACGTTCCGAGCAAGATTAAAGCGTCCATTCTCCTCATGGTCGGTGATATGTGGGAAAATCGCGAGGGGCAAACTTACGGAATAGCGGGATCCAATTACCAACCGAACAAGACCGTCATGGATCTTCTCCGCAATCAAATGCTTTGGGATGATTTCGATAATGCGAACAGGTGATTTAAATAAGTTCATAGACATACAAGCCGAAACCAAAGCCGGAGACGGCATGGGTGGGTTCACCACGTCGTGGACCACCGTCACATCGAACGTGTACGCAGCCATATGGCCATTGTCCGCCAAGGACATCGTCCGCGGCGATATGCAGAACGTGGGCGTTATCACCCATCGCATCCGGATACGGTATCTGCGAGTCCTGCGGTCAAGTTGGAGAATTAAGTTTGGGGACTCGTACTTCGCCATTGTGGGCCCGCCAATCGATCCCAACATGAAGCATGAGTACCTCGACATCATGTGTAAGGAAGTTACAAAGTGAAGAATTTGACCACAGCAATCTATGGGAAGGCTGCATCATCCGACTTTATGTCGTATATCGGGAGCAGGTTGTTTAAGTCCCGGGTTCCCACAGGAACCGAATATCCAAATGCAGCGTACATGGTCATAACGGACGTGCCGGAACGCACATTTTCAGAAAGATACGAGAATTACGAACTTCAGTTTTCCCTGTTCTCAACAAAGTCGAGCAGCACCGAAATTGAAACGATGTACAACTATCTCAAAGCATTGTATGATGAGTGCAGTTTGACTATTGTTGGATCCACATTGGTTTGGATGCGGCTTTTGAGTACCACAGGCGCCCAGGTAGAAGACTGGGTGACGCCAGACGGCACTGAAGAGATTTGGGCGATACACGCATCGTTTGAAATCTATACGAGCTTGGATTAAATGACATCGTTACCTCAAATTGTTTATCTTCAGACCATGACTGCCTGCAACGGTCACTGCGGGTACTGCCCGTTTGATGATGTCTATGAGGGCAAGCCCGTGGAGAGGATGAGCATTGTCAAGCATAATTCCATAATCGACTGGTTACGTGGTGTTGGATACAAAGGGCGGATTGGGTATCTGCTGCATTACGAGCCAACGATGGACAGTCGTTTACCGAAGCTCGCAGCTTATGCCAAAAAGCAGCTTCCGTACTCGATGATTGAAGCGAACACCAACGGCATTATCAAGGATTTTGATTTTACATCGTTTGATGTGGTGGGGGTTTCCCCTGCCAAGGTGTTGAGGGATGCAACATCCCGGGCGGGGAACTGTCGGCCGGTCAAACAGAACAAGGGGCGGAAACGGCTGGCAGATCCCCCTTGTATCGTGCCGATGGCCACCATGCCCATTGCCGCAAATGGAAATGTGTTGTTGTGTTGCCAGGATTGGCGCCACGAGGCCGTTGTCGGAACGTGGGAGCATTTGGATGTTGCCAGAATGAATCAGTTAAAGTTTGGTGAATTGGCTAAACGCACCAGTCTTGAAATCTGCCAGGATTGTATGGCAGGGAAGACTTCGAAGGAAGTTGGCAACAGACTGGGTAAACGATTTATTTCATCACCGGGAGAGTGATAAAATGAAAGTTCTAGTATTGACATATCATATTGATAATCGGGAGGGTGGGTCGGCCAGGTTCATGAACACGGTTGCCGATACGTTAATTGAGATGGGGTATGAGGTTGTCCTATCAACCGATCCGGAAGCGCACGTTGAGGAGGAGTTCGATCTAATTATCTGTAGCCATCTGCTGCATCGCATTGAAAGCAACCCTGCTCCCAAGATTGTAATCTCGCACGGCATTGTCGCGAGTGAGAACCTGTACCCCGGGGCCCAGAAGTATATATCGGTGAGCGAAGAAACGAAGGCCAGGAACCTTGAGAACGGAATATTCAGTGAAGTGGTTCCCCAGCCCATCCAGATACCAGTTGAGGTTGTGGGGCCGAAACCCGATTTGGAAAACATACTCGTTATACGTCGCCATGAGAACGAACCGTGTCCGTTTGCGTTCCTGGCTGAGACATACGAGTTACGATACAGCGACATGAGCATACCGATTGAAGAGCAGATCAAGTGGGCTGATCTTTGCATCACCCTTGGCCGTGGGGCCCTGGAGTCGATGTCGTATGCCCGACCCGTTATCGTTGCGGATAATCGGGATTACATGGGTGCCATCGGTGACGGGTATGTCGATCTTGACAACATCATCGAAATTTCCAAGTGCAACTTCTCAGGCAGACGATACAAGATCCCGATTACCCGGGAATGGGTTGAGGGTGAGATCGCCAAGTACAACCATGATGATGGCGCCAGCCTTTACGGATACGTTAATGAACGCCATGAGGCAACGAAGGTCGTGAGTCAGTACCTGAAGATGGTCAGTAACCCTCGTGTCGGAACAGTCCCTGGGTTGATCTCGATCATCATCCCCGTGTGGAATCAGCATGAAATGAGCCAAGACTGCATCCAGATGGTGATGGAAACCACCGAGGATTACGAGGTTGTTGTGGTGGACAACGGTTCCGATCCTCCGTTCAAACCCCCTTTCTCAGGGTTTAATGAAGTGCGAGTCATTCGAAATGAAGAAAACAAGGGCTACCCTGTTGCCGCAAATCAAGGGATAGGTGAATCCAAGGGTGAGTATGTTGTCCTTCTAAATAACGACGTGGTTGTCACGGACGGGGCCATCAACCGCCTGGTCGGCCATTTAAGCGAAGACCTCGACATTGTCGGTCCCATAACCAATTACTGCGCTGGATTGCAGAACATGGAAGTACCCGTATACCATAACCGTGACGAGCTTGAAGCTATTGCGGAGGAAGTCTTCGAGTCGGCCGAGGGTGGGCTCGCTGAAGTCAACTGGGTTATCGGGTTCTGCATGGCGTTAAAGCGGGAATTGTACGACGAGCTTCAACCGTTTGATGAGTCGTTGTGGCCGTCTTCTGGTGAAGAGATTGATTTTTGTTACCGTGCTAAGAAGGCCGGCCATTCAATCGCCATTGCGTTGGACACGTTCGTGCATCATGAGGGATCCATATCGTTTCGGGATCTCCAGAATAATCAGGATTTGGATTACGTGAAGTTGTGCAAACGGAATGACGCCCATCTGGCGGGCAGATGGGGAGTTGACGTTTTTTCTGATCAGGAAATATTGGTTTTACGGGAGAGAAGCCATGAGAATAAGTAACGAGGTGTTGGGAATAGGGGTGCCGTGTACGTTTCCGTTTGTGCCGATATCGTTTGTCCATTCTTTTGTGTTGATGGAAAAGCCGTCATTTCAATACATTACGTGCGACAACGGCCCCATCGACACACTGCGGAATGACATTGTCAAAAAGGCTATTGAGTGCGGGGTCACCAAACTGATTATGATGGACGTGGATCAGGTGTATCCGCCGGACACTATTACGAAGCTTTTGAAGCACAAACATCCGCTCGTCGGAGTGTCGGTCAACAGGCGTTATCCTCCGTTCGATCCAATCATCATGAAGCTCACCGACAAGGGGTATGAGTTGATCAACGACTATGAGCCCGGGGATCTGGTGGAGTGCGATGCTACGGGCGCTGGGTGTGTCGCCTATGATATGAGTATCTTTAAAGAATTGCCGTACCCGTGGTTCGAGTTCAAAAAGGATGAGGAGACGGGGATGGTCATCGGTGAAGACATCGGGTTGTGTCAGAATTTGAAGGCAAAGGGTCACAGGATTTATGTTGACACATCCGTTGAAGTCGGTCATCTTACAACCATGGTCGTAAGCAACGCAACTCATGAATTATACAAAGCAATGAAGTGCGATCCAGAACAAAAGCAGGCGGCATTGGGAATCGGAAAAGAATAGGGTATCGGGGTCGTGTGGCGTCGATTTAATATAAACGTAAATCAAACAACATGGAGGACTGAAAAATGGCTGATAGAGCAACCACATTGAGTGGGGCATTCCAGCGGGTAACACTAGGAGCAACCTCGAAGGTTCTTGGCGCTGGAACGTATTCCGTGACCGGCATTACCAGGCGAACCGTTGATGCGTCAGAGTTTGGCGTGGACGCGGACATCTTTGAGTATGCTTCATCTGACGGTGGAACCATTACACTGTCGAACGTAAACTACGATCCGAGCAATCCGGAACAGCTTACCCTGCAAGGGTTGGCCGAGGACAAGGTTACGCTGATCAATTCCGTAACGTCCGGAATCCGGTTTTGGATCAACAGTACTTCCTACCTGACCATCGGGACCAGCGGTGAAATTCTGATGACCAAGGTTGGTGGTGTTGAGGCTGATCGGAACGGTCTGGCGACTACCTCTTTTGAGGGGCAGGTTTCAGGTGCCTTCATGTACCTGGTCTAACGTAAACAAGAATACTCGGGAGATTTTAAATTATGGGAACTGTAATTAATTTGCAGACTAATGAAGAGGGGACTTGGTTCCCCTTCTTCTACTCACGCATTAATGTTGATACGATGGATGTCGAGTATGATGACCCTATTGAAGATGGCCCTCGTATGAAGATCAGAAACCCCGTGGACTTCTTTCAGGAAAGAGCCCAAGGTCGCAAGACAAAGAGCGAGTTTATCCTGAACAAGAAAACGCGTAGCATGGAGAAGGTGGTCAGTGACATTGAACTCAGCGCCAAAGAAAAGAAGGCTGAGAACGAGGACTTCGCTGATTACGTGATCATGGAAGCAGAGGGGTTTAAGTTGAACGGGAAGTTGATGAAGAACACCCGGGGCGACAAAGTCGCGGCCATGAAACTCCCGCTTGTCAATATGTTTGTAAACAAGTGCGTACAGGATCTTCAGAGTCAGTCAGCAGTCGAAGAAAAGGCCGACTCAAAAAACTCCTAGACTGGATCGAGTTTTCAGAAGATCAAAGCCGATCCAGGGTAGTGTTGAGTGATGGGAGTGTACTTACCAAATGCGATCAGTGCGAAACAATGTACGCAGAACGTGTACCACCGGAGGAACCACCATGTGAAATGTGCTGGGTAGACTTGCTTCCTCAAAATAAACAAGCGGCTCAGATTTATTTCGTAAGCAGGGGTCAGAGGATTATAGCCGGGATGGGAGGACAGACCGTGGACATTGACAACAATGCAATCTTCGGGGCGATGGATCGATACCCTGGCGGCATTGAAGATCAGTGGACGTGTCTCGGCAAGGTGAGGTCAGCGTTCCATCATTTCCTGGCTATCGAGGTTGCGAAGAACCCAAAATGAAAATTGAATGGAACCCCAACAAAGTTAATCGACGTGTGGAACACATCACCGTTGAGCGGTTAGCTGACGCAGCGAAGATTTTAAAGAGATCGATGAAGCGTCACCTGGCGCAACGGTTGAATACGGGTTGGGGCAAAGCCAAGGCCGAAGGTAGAAGTCAGTTCGCTATAACCCGTCCGGCATACAAGTCCGGGCCTTATGCTGGCGCCAACTGGACATCCCGTGACTCCGGGCGCTTAATGAATAGTGTCAGGGTCGTTCGCAAGCTCACCCCGGTAACAAAAGCCCTTTCTAAAAAGCGGAATGTCAAAGTAAAAGTCGGGCATTACACCGCATATTATGCCGATATTTTAGAATTTTATTTACCGTATGCTCGTCCCGCTGTGGCCGAGAGTATACCTAAGATGAAGTCCGCGTTGGGGGTTAGCTGATGGCAACTGGTCATAGAATAGGCACGATTACTGTTGATCTGGATCTGAATCCCAAGCGGTACATGAAGGCCCAGCAGACCATCCGAAAAGAGGCTGAGAATGGGGCCCAGGTTCTAGAGAAGAATTTCAAGAATCTCGGGATGAAGTCTGGTGCCATGTACGACCTTATGCGAGCTCAGGCCGAGCAGTCGTATCGGGCGATTGTCAAAAGCGGGAAGGCTAAAGGGGCCGAGTTGGTAGAGGTTGAGGCCGCGACAGCCAGAAAGATAGAGCAGATCAACCGTCAACAGTATGGCAAGATGAAGATGTTTGCCGATGCCCACGTCAAAAAGACGAAGTCTTCTTTGTCTTCAATCAGAAAGCACTGGATAGGCGCGTCCGTTGCGATCTACGCCTCATGGCGTGGTATGTACAAGGCGATGGAAATGACACAGTCTATTTTTAAATCTGGTATGGAAGCCCAGATGATGACCAAGGCGTTCGGCGAAATTTCAGGTGGCGCCAAGGAAGCCACAAAAGAGTTCGAGTTCTTGAGGAAAATATCTGACGAGCTAGGTCAGAACTTTTGGGATCTTCAGAAAACCTACAAGGGGGTTCTTGCTGCTGGTACGCTGATGAACATGGAGTCTGAGAAGACCCACGACATATTTTACTCAATCGTGAGGGCGTCCGCCACTCTGGGTCTTACGTCCGAAAAGACTAAGCTCTCATTGTATGCTGTTGAGCAGATGATGTCAAAAGGAACTGTAACTTCGGAAGAGCTTCGTAGGCAGTTGGGAGATAATCTCCCAGGTGCGTTTGGATTAGCGGCACAAGCCATGAACATGACAACGGGTGCTTTCAATGACGCTCTGAAGGCAGGAAAGATCATGTCGAATGAGTTCCTCCCCAAGTTCGCGGATGTCCTTAAAGAGAAGTTCTCAGGTGAGGTGGCGGAGTCGATCCGTGCCGTTAATAAATGGAACGAAGCATGGACGGATCTGAAGGTGAACATCGCCAACTCCGGATTTTTGGATGATGCCGCGGATATTTTAAAAGTCATTACGGAAACGATTAAGGATCCTGCCGTTCAACAGGCCCTGACCGACATGGCAAACAGTATGCTCTCCATGGCGGATTACATAAAGGACAACAAAGAAGAAGTTATTGAGTTTGCCAAAGTCTTTATGGCTGAGTTTCAGGACATGATGAACACGACCATGATGATGGTGGGTTGGCTTAAATCCGCAATCGTGGAATTTAACCATTTGTTGGTTGTGCTCAAAGAACTGTCTGGCATTGCTGGCCTGGAACGAGCCAATACTGCGGCGGTTGGTTGGGTGCAATCCATCTTCGATGCGGTCTACGGTGGCGATGGCATAGACGTGTCTCTCATCGAAAAGCTTGCCGATAAACTGACGGAGAAGGCCAGCGCCGCGGTCAGAAGAGCCGCCGCCGGAGAGCTTTATAATCCATTCGAAGCAATGTTTGATGAGAAAACCACCAAAGAAATTCTCGGAAAAGCGGAAGATTTTAATCAGAAGCTTGCCGATCTTAATAACGCATGGAAAGATATGCAGATGGCACGACTTGAAGGCGATGGTTTGGCCGCGTACAAAAAACGCTTGGAAGACGCAGCGCAGGCAGTAAAGGATGCTGCCAAAGCTGCAAGGGATGCCGCCAAGGCGGCTAAACAAGCTGCAAAAGATCAAGAGCATCTCGCCAAGGCGTTTGAGAAAGTGAAGAAGGCGGCGGAGGAAGCAGCTATCGCCATGGAGATCGCCGCCGCATGGGCGGAACAAGATCTGGCTGATGGGGTTCGGGCATCTGCCGCGGCAGCGGCTGACATGGAACGTGAGTTTGGTAAGATGATGGACGGGTTCGCCAACGAGAAGGCCGAAGAGTTTAACGACCTTATGAAGGACTTGAATAAATCTCTGGAAGATCAAGGTGACCTTTTTGACCGATCCATCTTCGGGGACGGGGCTGATCAGAACCTTCAGAATATGATGGTATCCCTCGAAAAGATTTATAAAATGTACGATAAGCTTGGTGATCAGCAAAAAGAGCTTGCTGAAGATCGTGCGAAAATAGATAAGATCGATAATGCCCAGGATAAACTAGAAGCTTTGAAGGTGTACCACAAAAAGGAAAAGAAGTACGCTGACGAGGCCGTCAGTTCCCAACTCGCGGGATATGGTCAACTGTTTGGAACGCTCAAAGGTTT
>Ga0233431_1005978_pt1 | contig 11316 bp, 7 predicted proteins | sample SI_118_April2016_FD_179867 | JGI IMG/M metagenome (GOLD analysis project Ga0233431, IMG submission 179867) | Seawater microbial communities from Saanich Inlet, British Columbia, Canada - SI_118_April2016_200_MG | ecosystem: Environmental > Aquatic > Marine > Inlet | place: Canada: British...
GACAGGTAAACGGCCTTATTATCAGGGTCTTTTTTCATGGCTTCATTGCCGATGGCGTGCAAAAGATGCGTCTTTCCAAAGCTCCATTTGCTAAAAATGTAAAGAGGATTATACTTGTAGGACGGATTGTTTGCAACATCAACCGCTGAAGAGCAGGCCAGCCCGTTGGAACGGGCTGTGACGAAATCGGAAAAGGTGAATGACGGATCCAGCCTCGAAGGAAAGGATGTTTTTGAACTTCGAGGGATACGTTTCTTTTGTTCTTTTGTTCCTTTTCCAGCGGCCTGGTAAGAAAAACGGATGGCCGGGCGGGCACCAGCGAGATCTTGCAAAAGCTGCCGTATATGCTCGCTGTAATTTTCAGAAAGCCATGATGCAACGAATTTGTTTGGAACTTCAATAACAGCGAATTCCGGGTTGATCTCAAGCAAAGATGCTTGCGACAGCCACGTTTTGAACTCGGATTTTGGGATATCGCTCCTGATGCTCTGTTTTATTTGGTCCCATATTTCGGTTTTGGTTGTCATGGAAACCAGTTGTGGGTTAATAAAAAGGTTTTTTGTAAAAACAGCGTATTATAGAGTTTTTTTTTAAAGATAGCAATTAAAATTTATCTTTCAGCAAGGGGAGGAAAACATGACTTATTCAATCGCGTTAGCCGGAAAAGGGGGTACCGGCAAAACCACTACAGCGGGTATGCTGGTCAAATACCTGGTGGAGAAAGGGAAAACCCCTGTCCTGGCTGTCGATGCCGATGCCAATGCCAACCTGAACGAAGTGCTGGGGGTCGATTCGGGCGAAACGCTGGGAGATGCCAGGGAAGATATGAAGACGGGTGTTGCGTCGGGTATGACCAAAGATGTGTATATGGAAATGAAGCTTCAGCAAGCGGTTGTGGAATCCAGCAGCTTTGACCTCATTATCATGGGCCGTCCTGAAGGGGCGGGATGTTATTGTGCTGCCAATACCCTTTTGACCCAATATTTGGAAAAGCTTATTGATAATTACAGCTATCTGGTTGTGGACAATGAGGCGGGTATGGAGCATATCAGCAGGCTGACCACCAACAACATCGACGTGCTCCTGGTGGTGAGCGACGCCACAAGGCGCGGCCTACAGGCGGCCCATCGTATCGTGGAATTAACAAAAGCCCTCAAACTGAGTATCAGCCGGAAAGTCGTTATGATTAACCGTACCAAAGAAAGTCAATCAGAGGCTCTGGATGAGGCGATGGGCCAATATGATATGGATTTTGTCGGCACTGTCCCTGAGGATTCAGAAGTGCAGCAGTTTGACCTGGAAGGCAGGCCGACCATTGAATTGCCCCGCGAAAATGGGGCCGTTAAGGCAGCATACCGCATTTTTGATGAGATAATTCAATAAAAACACATCATATCGTATATTTTTTTGGTTACATACAATATGTGGGGTTTTCAAATGTTTGGTAAAACCTTTTAAATTACAGGCAAAAACCCCTTGACAACGTTTCAATAATTTTCTATTTTACGCGCAATGACCTCGAAAGCAGAGGTATTTTTTTGTGCTTACTATGTTAAATTTTTCACAAGTGAGTTTCTTTTCTTCAGATAGAGGAAATTTTCCTTTATTCTTATCGTCTAATAGATGATTTTTTCATAAAGGAAAGATGGTTTTTATAAGAGGCGGCGGCGATAAGCCGCAGATTGTGAACAAACAAAGAATCCAAGAAGGAGGTATACAAATTGGCCTTTGAGATTCCCGAACAGCCCTATTCCGGAAGAATAGGGGAAACAACAATTGGCGCAGGAGACGGCGCCGTTACACTGGGTGGAGGAGATTCATATCCATTCCATCTCTTTGAAGGCAACATGCCCAATGCCCCGAAGATTGCAATGGAAGTCTGGGATTATGACCCCTCCGAAGAATGGCCCGAGGCTGCGATCGCACCCTTTAAGGATGTGATCGGCGCCCCTGATGCGTGGGCAAAAAAATGCGTGGACGAGTACGGCGCCGATCTGATTGTACTCCAGTTGAAGGGTACGGATCCAAACGGCATGGATCGAGCGGCTGACGAAACCGCGGAAATCACCAAAAAGGTTGCTGATGCAGTGGGCGTGCCTCTGGTCCTGTGGGGAACCGCCAATAACGCAAAAGATGAAGAAGTTTTGAAACAGATCTCGGAAGCCTGTCAGGGTAAGAATGTAAGCCTCGGACCGGTGGAAGAAGCAAACCACAAGGGTGTTGGCGCCAGTTCGCTGGGTTATGGTCAGAACATTGTTGCTTCATCTCCCATTGATGTGAACCTGGCCAAACAGCTCAATATTCTTCTGGGTAATCTGGGCGTCAACAGCGACAAAATTATCATTGATCCCACCACCGGCGGGCTGGGATACGGTATGGAATATTCATACTCGGTTATGGAACGGATCATGATGGCGGCGCTCACCCAGGAAGACGAAAAACTGCAGATTCCCATGATCTGCAATGTGGGAAATGAAATCTGGAAATGCAAGGAAGCCAAACAGAGCATCGAAGAAGCCCCGACCCTGGGTGATCCTGAAAAGCGGGGGATTATGATGGAATCGACGGCCGCTGTCTGTTACCTGCTGGCCGGTGCATCCATCGTTATTCTGCGTCACCCTGAAAGCGTTCGTTTGACCAGGTCTTTCATTGAATTGCTCTCAAACGGTGGAACGGCGGCCAATGTGGCTGACGTCTCCAAGGTTCTTGATCTTGAAACGGCTGATCTTCTTTCCCTTTCCCCGGAACCCAATCTTGATTTTGAGGAACCGAAAGCCGAAAAGAAACCGGCAGCCAAGGCAGCACCCGCACCTAAAGTTGAAGTGAAGCCGGAAGCCAAAGCCGAAGTGAAGGAAGCGCCCAAGGCGGCGCCCGCGCCAAAAGTAGAAGCAAAGCCGGAAGCCAAAGTCGCAGCAGCGGCAGCGCCGAAAGAGGATCCGGAAGCCAAGGCCAAGGCGGCAGCCGCAGCCAAAGCGAAAGCCGACGCCGAAGCGAAAGAGGCAGCGGAAGCCAAAGCCAAGGCCGACGCAGAGGCCAAAGTTAAGGCGGAAGCGGCAGCCAAGGCCAAAGCCGAAGCCGAAGCGGCGGCAGCGGAAGTCGCCAAACGTGAAGCCGAGGAAGGTGAGTTGAGGCAGAAAAGGGCAAAGGAACAGGAAGAGCGTCTTGCCAAGAAGGCATCCGGTACTCCTGAAGAAACCGCCATGACCGCTTCAAAGGAGCAGAAAACCAAGCAGCAAAAAACTGTTAGTAAGTTCAAACGGATTCGCAGGTAGGGATATTCATTGGCGTCGTTTTGAGTAAAATCTTAATGACTTAATCAGATACTGACCAACATGAACAAATAAATATGAGGAGGAACCTCTAATGGCAGAAGAAAAACCGAAAGTAGCCAAGTTGGAAAAGAAGAAAAAAGTGGTTGATCCTGTGGCAGCCTCCGTAGATGTTGCATCGCAGGAGATGATAGCAAGGGCAACGGCGCTGAACGTAGAAACAATTTTTGACCGGGCCCTGAGCATGAAACAGTGCAATATCGGCATTCAGGGTACATGCTGTAAGAATTGCGCCATGGGGCCCTGTCGTTTGCCCCTTCCCAAGGGGGGAATTGACGGAAAAGATGAGCGCAAGGGCCTTTGCGGCGCCACGGCAAACACTATTGCGGCCAGGAATTTCGTAAGAATGATAGCGGCCGGTGCGGCCGCCCATTCGGATCATGGCCGGTCCGTGGCGGAGGTCTTTCTTGCTGTCGCAAGAAAAGAAACAGACGATTACCAGATCAAAGATTTTGACAAACTCATCGCCGTGGCAGGGCACCTGGGTGTGGCAACCACCGTGGAGGTGGATGGTGAAGAAGTTGACAGGGATATGGACGAAATCGCCCTTGAGACGGCGGAAATCGCCTTGAACGAGTGGGGAAAATCGGAAGGAACGCTTCTGTATCCCAAGCGGGCGCCCGAGGCCAGGTACGAACTGTGGAAAAAGCTGGGCGTGCTCCCGAGAAACATTGATCGGGAAATTGTGGAAATCATGCACCGGACCCATATGGGGGTTGACCAGGACTATAAGAACCTCATGAAGCAGGGGACGCGGGCAGCTCTGGCCGACGGTTGGGGCGGATCCATGCTGGGCACCGATATTCAGGACATTCTTTTCGGAACGCCGTACCCCCTTCAGTCAGAAGCAAACCTCGGTGTTATGAAAGAGGATCATGTCAACATTATTGTTCATGGACATGAACCGGTTTTGTCCGAGATGATCATCGCCGTGGCAGAAAAAGATGACATGATCGAGTACGCCAAGAAAGCGGGCGCAAAGGGGATTCAACTCTCGGGAATCTGCTGCACGGCCAACGAGATGCTCCAACGTCATGGGATTCCTTTGGCCGGGACATTCCTGCAACAGGAACTGGCTATTATTACCGGCGCCTGCGATGCAATGGTGGTGGATATTCAGTGTGTTATGCAGAACCTTGCCAACGTGGCCAAGTGTTTCCACACCAAACTGATCACCACCCATCCCATCGCCAAGATGGAGCAGGAAAATGTCATTCATATTGAGTTCGATGAGCATCATGCGGCCGAAGATGCCGAGCGGATTATTAAAATGGCCATCGACAACTTTAAAAACCGCGGGGCAGAGGTCATGATTCCGCAGCATAAAGCCCCTCTTATTGCCGGTTTTGGTGTTGAATCCACAGAGTATCATCTTGGCGGTTCGTTCCGGGGAACCTACTATACGCTTAATGATAATATTATCAACGGGCGCATTCGCGGCGTTGCCGGTGTTGTGGGATGTAACAACGCGAGGACACAACATAACCGTGATCATATCGCCATCTGCAAAGAGCTGATAAAGAATGATGTGCTGGTTCTTACAACGGGCTGTACGGCCATCGCCTGTGCAATGGAGGGACTCTTGACACCTGAAGCCGCTGCCGTCCATGCCGGTCAGGGCTTAGCTGAGGTTTGTGAAACCGTCGGTATTTCCCCGGTCCTTCATCTCGGTTCGTGTGTCGATAACAGCCGTATTCTCCTGGCAGCGACAGAGGTGGTGAAGGCAGGCGGCCTTGGCAACGATATCAGCGAATGGCCGGTGGCAGGAAGCGCGCCGGAGTGGATGAGTGAAAAGGCCATCAGCATCGGCCATTATTTTGTATCATCGGGTGTGTATACGGTGTTTGGTGTCACGCTGCCCACGAGCGGAGCGCCGGTATTTCACGATTATATCACCAAGGATTTGGAAGAAATATATGGTGGTATGTGGGATGTAGAGCCTGATCCCATCAAACATGCCCATATGATGATTGCCCATATCGATAAAAAGCGTAAAGAACTGGGCATAGACAAAGCCAGGGAGCGGGTCCTTATGGATATGCAAAGCCGCCAGGCCCTTGAGGCGTAACACTCAGGGTGATGGGCTATTGCGTTAAAAAGTAAGATTATGAATTAAAATAAATCCTCAACGAAGGAGGAAGAACATGTCGAGATTAGTAGCATTTGCGGCCATACAGGGCGGCTATAAAGTGGTTTCACAAGCTGAGGGCGCATATCGGAAGGCCCTTGATACATATGACGCCAGCACAAAGGTCGGTTTTCCAAACACGGCCTATTTTCTACCGGTGATCTATTCCCTTTTTGGAATCAAGGTGGAGACCCTTGAGGATATGCAAGAACCCCTGGACATTGCGCGGGGACTTCTTCCGCCGCATATCAAAAACAAAAATTGGCTCCCTTTCCTCGGTCCTTTGCTGGATGCGGGTATGGCGGGAATTATCTCTTATGAAATTATAGAGGCCTTGAGGTACCTTAATGATCCGGATTTTTATATTCATGCGGAAGATCCGGATATCGATGCAGGAAAACTCTGGGTCGGCGCTGCCGATGATACGGTTTTAAGAAAAAGAGGGGTTGAATTTGTGGATGGAAGCGCCCCCGGATTTGCCGCTATTGTTGGATCCGCGCCCACCAAAGAGATTGCGCAGATGATTCTTGAAGATTATCAGAAAAAGAGTCTCTATATATTCTGTGCTGCAAATCATAATGGCACCACATTGATTGAACAGGCCATCGAAGCGGGTATGCAGGTGGGCTGGAATACCAGAATCGTGCCGTTTGGTCCTGATATTTCATCGGCTATTTTTGCCCTTGGCTTTGCAAACAGGGCCGCAATGGCGTTTGGTGGTGTTGAGCCGGGCGATTATCGCAAGATGCTGCTGTATAATAAGGAAAGAATTTTTGCATTTGTAAACGCCCTGGGCGATGTTGGAACCGAATGGGCGGTGGCCGCAGCAGGTTGTGTAAACTGGGGTTTTCCCACCCTGGCTGACACGGATATTACCGAGATTCTTCCCACGGGCATCTGTACCTACGAGCACGTGGTGTCGCCTGTTGCTTATGAGGACATGTGCCAGAAATCGGTTGAGGTTCGCGGACTTAAGGTAACCGTGTCCGAAATAAAGATTCCGCTTTCCTATGGCCCGGCATTTGAGGGTGAGCGCGTCCGTAAGGATGATCTCTACATGGAGATGGGCGGCGGCAAGACCCAGTGCACTGAGCTGTGCAAAATGGCCGAGATGAACGAGATCGAAGACGGCAAGGTGGAAGTGATCGGCCCGGATGTGGGCGATATCAAAAAGGGTGAGAAGCTCCCCTTGGGTATTTTCGTGCAGGTGGCGGGCCGGGAAATGCAGACCGACTTCGAGCCCATTCTGGAACGTCAGATCCACCATTTGATCAACTATGCCCAGTATATCATGCATATCGGGCAGCGGGACATCGCTTGGATCAGGGTCAGTGATCAGGCTGTTGATAAAGGGTTTACCATCAAGGATATCGGCGTGATCCTGCACGCAAAACTGCATCAGGATTTCGGCAGTATTCTGGACAAGGTTCAGGTGACCCTGTACACCCAAAAAGAAGATGTGGACAAATTGACCAAACAGGCCAGGGCCGAGTACAAAACCCGGGATGCGCGGGTGGAGAACATGACCGACGAAGCCGAGGAGACATTCTACTCCTGTACCCTGTGCCAGTCCTTTGCGCCTAGCCATGTCTGTATGGTCAGTCCCGAGCGGACCGGCCTTTGCGGCGCATACAACTGGATGGATTGCAAGGCCTCCTTTGAGATCAATCCCACCGGCCCCAATCAGCCCGTGGAAAAGGGGGAGGTGCTTGATCCGGTGATGGGCCAGTTCAAAGGCGTCAATGATTTTATTTTCAAGGCGTCCCGGCAGACCATTGATCACTATAATTTCTACTCCATCGTTAATGATCCCATGACCACCTGTGGTTGCTGTGAAGCCATCGCGGCGGTGCTGCCCGGTTGTAACGGTGTTATGACGGTGCACCGCGACTACAGCGGTCCCACCCCATGCGGTATGAAGTTCACGACCCTTGCCGGGGTTATGGGCGGCGGTCAGTCCTCGCCGGGGTTTGTGGGTCACGGCAAGTTCAACCTGACCCAGCGGAAGTTCATATCCGGTGACGGCGGCCTCCTTCGCATCGTATGGATGCCCAAATCCTTGAAGGAAGAACTCAGGGAGCGTCTCGAAATGCGTGGAAAAGAACTGGGCGTGCCCGACCTCATCGATCGGATTGCCGATGAGACCGTGGGAACGGATGAGGAATCTGTTCTGGCATACCTCAAGGAAAAGGACCATCCGGCCCTGAAGATGGACCCCATCGTGGGGTAAGGATGAAAAACTGAGCCGAGGTGCGGACCCATAAAGCCGTGCTTCGGCTTTTACCATTATATTCTGAGTTAGGAGTCTATTATGGGATTAACTGGAATTGCGATATTCAAAATGCTCCCCAAGACCAATTGCGGTGAGTGTGGGGTTCCCACATGTCTGGCCTTTGCCATGAATCTTGCCGCCGGCAAGGCGGAGTTGGATAGTTGCCCTTACGTTTCCGATGAAGCCAGGGAACAGTTGGCTGAGGCCTCGGCCCCGCCCATCCGCCCGGTAGCCATCGGCGCAGGCGCAAGGGCCTTCAAGGTGGGCGGCGAAACGGTCATGTTCAGGCATGAAAAAACCTTTTACAACCCCACAGCGCTGGCTGCCCTGGTGCCATCCGATGTGGATGCGGGCGCTCTTGACACGAAATTGAAAACCTGGAATGCGTTTCAGTATGAAAGGGTTGGGTTGAATCTGAGGCCGGAACTGGTGGCCGTAAAAGACGTAAGTGGCGATGCGGGCGCTTTTGCCGCCGTTGCCAAAAAAATCGCCGAGGGATCGGAATTCGGTCTGGTGCTCATGAGCGAAAATCCGGATGTGATCAAGGCGGCTGTCGATGTATGTGCGTTTAAAAAACCGCTCATTTACGCGGCCACCAACGACAACGTCGATGATATGGGAAACCTGGCCAAGGAAAGCGGGCTCCCCCTGGCGATCAAAGCAGACAATATGGATGATCTCATTGCCTTGAGCGATAAATTGACGGGCATGGGTTTGAAAGACCTGGTGCTGGATTCAGGCGCCAGAGAAATGAAAGCGCTGTTCCAGGATCAGGTCGTCATTCGACGGGCGCCGCTTAAGGCTGCCAATAAATCCTTAGGCTTTCCCACCATCACCTTTCCCTGTGAAATGGGGGATAATCTGGCCATGGAAACGCTTATTGCGTCCATGTTAATCGCCAAATACGCGGGTATTGTGGTGCTTTCCGATTTTGAAGGTGAAAGTCTCTTCCCGCTGCTGCTCGAGCGGCTTAATATTTATACGGATCCCCAGCGGCCCATGACGGTCACCGAAGGAATCTATGAGATCGGTTCACCGGATGAAAACTCTCCGGTAATCGTTACCACGAATTTCTCTCTCACATACTTTATTGTCGCCGGTGAAATCGAGGGAAGCCGGGTCCCCAGCTGGCTCCTCATTATGGATACGGAAGGTCTCTCCGTGATGACAGCCTGGGCTGCCGGGAAGTTTTCCGGGGACGCTGTGGCCATATTTGTCAAGAAGTGCGGTATTGCCGATAAAATTGCCCATAAGAAGATCATTATTCCGGGCTACGCGGCGGCCATCAGTGGGGAAATGGAAGAGGACCTTCCCGATTGGGATATCATGATCGGACCCAGGGATGCCTCTCTCCTGCCCAAGTACTTGAAGGATATGCAGTAAAAGGAAGACGCGTTTTGGAGTTTGTTGGGGCCTGGGCCGACGGACGCCTGGACCACAACAAACCTAAATTATATTTACCTTTTAGAAAAAGGGAGTGTGCCATGTTCTTGATTGGTGAGAATTTAAATGTAATCAACACGATTATTGGCAGGGCGTTTAAGGAAAAGGACCCGGGTCCCATTGCCGAGGAAGCCAAACGCCAGAAGGAAAAGGCGATGGACTGGATCGACATCAACCTGGGACCCGCCAGAAAAGGCGGCCCGGAACTCATGGAGTTTGTGGTCAAGACGGTCCAGGATGCTATCGGAGATGAGATCCCCCTTTGTCTTGATACTTCCAACGTCGAAGCCATGGAGGCGGGGCTGGTGGCGTGCAAGGGTAAGGCCATTATCAATTCCATCATGTGCAGGCCCGAGCGCTACGAGAAAATGATTCCGCTTGCAGCGAAATACAAAGCCAATATGATCGCCCTCATGTGGGGGCCGGACGGTCTTCCCCGGGATGAGAATGAGCGCATGGCCCTGTCGGCGGAACTGCTGTACGCAGCCAATGAAGCGGGTGTTCCCAATGAGGACATCTTTGTGGACGGTATTGTGACCCCCGTCAATATTCAGCAACCTCAGCTCATGAGCCTCATGGCTTATCAGGAGATGGTGGGGGAGATGTTCCCCGGCGTGAAGTCCACCTGCGGTCTTTCTAATATCTCCAACGGTCCTCCGGACAACCTGCGACCCATTCTCAACCAAACCTATATGGTGATGCTGGAGCGGAAAGGGATGTATTCGGTGATTTCCGATGCCTATGACGACCAGCTGACCGCCATTGCCCGGGGAAAAAGACCGGACGTCGTGGAAGTCATCCATAAGGTGATGGATGAGGAGTCCATCGATATGGGCGCTCTGTCAAAGGAATTGCAGGGCTATGTTAAAACAGCCAAGGTGATCCTGGGCCAGTCCCTCTATTCCGACTCATGGCTTGAACTGTAAAAAGCGCTAGATTAAAACCATAAAAGAGACATTTCCATTCACTGTGGGGGTGTCTCTTTTTTTTTGACCCCCTGAAAGGAAAAGCTGGTTTGGAAACAATACAAGAAAATATGACCCCGGGAGATTTTGAACGGAACGAACAGGACAAACTGATTACGGACCGTATGGCCCGGGTGGAACGCAAAATACTGGTTATGAGTGGAAAGGGCGGGGTCGGCAAAAGTACGGTGGCCGGCTATTTGGCCCTATTATTGAGCAAAAAGGGCCGGAAGGTGGGATTGATGGATGTGGATCTCCATGGTCCCAGCATTGCCAGGCTCATGAAGGTTCAGGGTGGTTTCGATATGAGCCGGGAAGGGATCGTGGGGCCATATGCTTTTTCGGACCATTTAAGCATCGTGAGCCTGGAGATGATGCTCGGGGAAAAGGACATGGCGGTCATCTGGCGGGGACCCATGAAAATCAGCGCCATTCGGCAGTTTGTATCCGATATTGAGTGGGGCGACCTGGACTTTTTGGTTGTGGATTCGCCCCCGGGAACCGGGGATGAACCCCTTACCGTTGCCCAGACCCTACCCGATGCGGAAGCCTTGATTGTCACCACGCCCCAGGAAATCAGCCTGGCGGATGTGAGAAAATCCATTAATTTCTGCCGTCAGGTCGACATGAAAATATTGGGCGTGGTGGAAAATATGAGCGGACAGCTTTGTCCGCACTGTGGCCAGCAGGTGCCGCTCTTCGGCCAGGGCGGGGGAGAGAAAATGGCCCGGCAAATGGGTGTACCCTTTCTGGGACAGATTCCCGCAGACGGGAAGATGGTGAAAGCCGGGGACACGGGGGATCTTGAAGGGCTCATGGGCGAGAAGGACCTGGAGATTAATGTTGCTTACAACGATTTTCTAAAAGCCGTACTCGCCGGTTAAACGCAAAAACCACCCAGTGCCCTCAGACCTTGGATATTAATGTCGTAACCAACCTTTTCCTAAAAGGATGAAAGCCCCTTTTTTCCTTGACAGAATCCCTGTTTTACCGCAGTGTTTTTGCTGGTAAACTAAATAGCAATTCAAAGGGATCTGAAAAATCATCAATGAGCCATAAACTGATCCAGGACCCGGTGCCGGGGGCACACCGCCTTCGGTTCAAGGGTGATACGCTGGTTTTCAGCCTTTCTTTGCCAAAAGGCCTGAAAGGCAACGCATGGATTCGCACCAATCTGGG
>Ga0233431_1005981_pt1 | contig 11310 bp, 13 predicted proteins | sample SI_118_April2016_FD_179867 | JGI IMG/M metagenome (GOLD analysis project Ga0233431, IMG submission 179867) | Seawater microbial communities from Saanich Inlet, British Columbia, Canada - SI_118_April2016_200_MG | ecosystem: Environmental > Aquatic > Marine > Inlet | place: Canada: British...
ATAATATTTTTTTTACAAATATAAAAAATATAAATTTTGGCAGCAAATATGTTTTGCTGCCAAAATAAATATTTAAAAAAACTGCAATTTGTTATGATAATAAATACATGTAAAGTGTTTTATATGGATACACATCATGTGCAACGTTTGTTTCAAAAAGGTAGGTGATCATTATCTTTATTTACCAAGAGTAGTAAAATAGTAGTAGTGAATAGCGCTACTACTATTTTTTGTAGGGGTCTAGCAAATCACCTTTAAAAGGCATTAAGCGCCCTATTTTGAGATCCCTCTCTTAAATAGTAGTGCTACTATTTTTACTACTACTATAATTGGTAGTGATGAGCTGAGAATTTCAAAAGCAATAAAAAAAGGCGATCCGCTAGCGAACCCCCTTCCAAAAAATGCTTTAAGATATTACGTAAATTGCTCCAGTTTTTCTTTCAATTCTTCGCTTAAAGAAAATTCACGTGCTGAGAAAAATATTTGGTTTGATATACGTTCACGTAGCTCATTAAAGTCGGACTCGACCTCTTCAAGTATTGCCCATTGATCAAATTCATCTACATCATATCCATTTTCTTCACACCATACCTCGTGTACCGATTTCATGGAAGCAATTCGATTGAGTTGTTCTTCAATCTCTTCATCATTCCACGTATCTCCATCCCATGAAAGTATATCCGTAACAAAGTCAATAAAATCAGATTCAAAGTCAGGATCAATTTCTTCAACATCAACTTCGTCAGGATATTGACTTTCTTCAATTTCCTGCAATTTTTGTTTAGCCCCTTCAAGTTGAGCCTTTAGAAATTGTTTTTCCTGATTTTGTTCATTTTGTAAGCGACCTTTTTCCAACTCACGTTCATGAAGTTCCCGTTCATAATCGCGTTCGCGCTCCTTCTCATCGTATTCCATTTGTTTGAGATTTCTTTGGTGCTCAAGCTCAATTTCTTTCATCTGTAGTAGCACCTTGGGGTCACTACTACTATTTTGTAGGAAAGTTGCTAAATCGTCTAAATTTGCACTATTTAGCTTTTTTTGTGAAGAAGCAGTGTTTCTCCTACTACTACTATTTTCACTACTATCCTTAAAATAATTTGGATAATCCTTTTTCACCTGGGCAATTCTCGAAGGAGAAACGCCAAGTCTGCTTTGAATATCGGAATAACTATTTCCGCTCTTTAGCAGTTCAACAATTTGATGGTCTTTTACCATAATAAAACAATTTAAAATGTTTGTAAAATAATATCTGCAATGTCAGTACTATCGTTTGTCCCTGGATCAATATCAAACAATTTGACCTGACATTTTAATAATTCAAGTGTTTCAATTCTTTTCAGAAACCCTTCCCTTCCAGCAGCATCCATATCTGGAATCAGAACAACCTTTCTGGCTTTCAGAGCCATGGCTTTTTTTGTTGTTAGTCCATTTGCACCACCGGTTGCAAGCCATACCAAATCAGGTCTGAATATCGAGCAAATAATTGCAGTTTTTTCTGACTCTACGAGGCAAACAATTGCCTCTTCATCAATGTTTGCTAATAAGTGCTGCCCAAATAAGCAGGTCTTATAACCATCTGTTGAACTAAACAAGTGTCTCGGAGCCTGTTTTTTACTCCGATGTCCAAACTCATCGAACAATACCTTTTTTCCATTCCAGATGTTCTGGTTTTCATCAACTAACCAAAAAATGGTGTTCCCCTTTTTTCCTGTACCAATATGGTAATTTTGTATTGCACTTGTTGTGATTTTAGCTCCATAGACTTGCGTTAACCAAAGCGTAAATCTATTTCGTTGATAATACTTTAATGTCTGTTCAGCAGAATGATAGTCAACATACTTTTGTCGTATCCGTGCTGCTTCTGCTTCAATGAACTGGCCAGCATGATAGCTTCCAGAAAGCGGAGTGTTGTAGTAACCACAACTATTGATTCTTTCACATTTTCCAAACTCTATTGATAACCGTTCTGCTCTTGTGGAGTCTTCAAAATAGCGAAAGACACCTACCCTTCCGCACTTAGGGCATCTGCCCTTTTGCTTTGGGTGTTCTTCAAAACGATATGTATAGTTACTATTCATCATCATGTCCCGTTTGTCCTGCTGTCCCAGGTATTCCATTGTGGGACTGCTGGGACAGCTCATCTTTCCAACGGCCAATTGTTGATTTACTGGTGCCAATTTTTTCTGCAACCTCTCTTAATGTCATTCCTTGGCCAAGTAGAGAATTGGCTAAGTTTTTATCCTCAATACGTCTTTTCTCATCCTTTTCCATTAAATGTTCCTTTTCTGAAGAGCATTTAATAAATTCAAATCCAAGCAGACAATCTTTCTTGACCAATTCACATGTAATAACATTGGTAGAGTCATAAATCAATTCAGAACTTCTGCTGGGCTTGATTTGTTTAATGTATCTGAACTTACTGTCTAAAGTACTTGTTCCAATAGCAGATATGCTGTCAGCAAAATTTGAAAGATGCTTGCTACCTGCAAGATCATTTATTGAAAGCGATTGAGTTAAATTTCGCTTAGGTGTATGAGCAAGTACCAGTATGGAAATTCCATATTTCTTTTTTAAATCATTTAACTTACGCATCACCTCTAATGCAGTTTGGGTCTCCTGAGTTGTTTGCGTATTTAAAAATGAAATATTGTCAATAACTATTATATCTGGTTTATATATATCCAGATCTTTTTCAATTTTATTAAAAATCAATTCCTCAACTGACTTTTTTGGATTTTCATTAACCAATTCAACAAAATCAATATTATCAATCAGGAAATTTTCAGAGAATCCATGAAGGTTACCACCATCATCTGTATATCTTTTCAGGAATTGCCTATCAGTCAGCTCAAGGTCATAGAAATTTATACGATATGACCTTGAAGGCATATTAAAATTGAAGATATTACACCCTTTACTCAAAGCATCACATATTTGAACTGCCAGTAAAGATTTACCAACTCCTGTGTCTGCAAATAATAAATGCAGCTCATTTGTCATCCATATATTAGAAAGCAATGATAAAATCTCAGGTTGGCTCAAGGCATCAGTTAACCTCTGATTAGCTGTACGTAATGCTGTTTTAGGCTTTTGTATTAAACTACTTATGCTAGTATTTAGCATATGGCTTAAAACCTCAACACCTAGATTTAAACTTGATTTCGTTTCCATGGTTATGAGTTTTTAATTAAGTAGTCAGTAGATTTTTTATCAATCTCTGTGGCAGTTAGATTTTTACCTGATTGGATCCAATTACTCAAATCCTCCCTGTTAAACCGAAGTAAACCTCCTTGTTTGAGATAAGGGATTTCATTGCGTGAAACTTTTGTATAAAGTGTAGATTTGGTGTAACCGATGAGTTCTGATGCTTCATTTACATTAAGTAAAGAAGAGCCATTCTTCGACTCGTTTTTAAGACCTGAAATTTGTTTTCTAATTTCAGACCCTATGACCTCTCTGAGTTCAGAGATTGAGAGATTTGTAAATACAGATTTTTCCATTTGACAAAATTTAGATTCCGTCAAATATTACGTCAAAAATGAGATGGGGGGTAAGGCACAAGGGTAACCCTACATTTGTATAAATACTTATAAGCTATTGACAATCTGCAATTTCAGAATTTATTTTTTCTACAATTTCTTTTGCATTTATGTCTTCAAAATAAGTCCTTACATCTTGCAAGTCCTTTTTTATTTCTTGATCATTTTTAAAATTTGGAGCTTTACTAAGATACTTATAGATATTTGAATCTTGGATCCTATTAGGAATTTTAATGTCAAAAACAAGGTGAGTTAATCTGGCAACTGCTGAAATATTAGTGTTTGTTCGAAGCTCAACACCAGCTTCTTTAAGAAGAAAATGCATTACCAAAACTCTTTTAGATAATGTATTGTTTTCAACTTTCTTTTGAATAATAGGATCTTCTACTTGTTCTTCTTCATCAAATAAATCACGTGGAAGATATTTTAGCATTAGCTTCTCTTTGTCAATTTTAACATCAAATTCTTTAAAAATTGACTTATTCGTTTTAACCAAATGAATAAACAACTCTTTATTTGCCTTGTATTTAGCAAGAAATTTGAAATATTTGTAGGTATTTTTCGGTAGAACTAACAATAAATCACTACCGATTTTGAGCTGTAATGGCTTTTTTTCTACGATTTTTCTTTCCGTCCTTGTAAGAAACAAATTAGAATAAGTTTGTTTTTCTTCAATAGTAATTGCTTTTCGTAACTTTTTCAGATAACTGAAGTCAAAATTATAATCATATTCCGTTTGCTCTAATATTTCACCCTTTTTATTAATTAATGTTCTTCTTTTCAATTGGTGGGTGTTGAAAACTCCTAAAAACTTAATATACTCGTCATGTATATCAAAAATTCTTTGCTGATCAAAATCATCATGCAAAGAATGAACTTCATGTAGCTCAGAAACTTTATCTAGAGTGTTTTTAATTGATGCTCCTAGGATGTAATTTCCTTCAAATTCCGCAATTACTGATTTCTCAAAGTCATGTCTATCAAAAGCAAGGACAAAAAAATTAATAGCTGCAAGATACTCTCTAGCAGTTTTCTTATCCCTTGCATTTGAAAGAGTCTTAGTAAACTTAAACTTTGCAAACTCTAGAAACCGCGTTACAAACTCCTCAAAAAGAGTATCAAGTTCGTTTTCCGATAATCGGTTTAAATATTCAGTATTGTACATTTTATTTGAATTGAAGTTTAGGGATACTTTCAGTTGCTTTGAGCTTTAATGACTCTACTAATCTAACATATTTTTCTGTTTCTTTGGTAGTTGAGTGACCCATCAAACTAGCTGTTGATTTTATATCATTTGAGTAAAAATACAAGTTTGTTCCAAAGGAATGCCTAGCACAATGTGATGTAATTTTTTTATTGATTCCAGCGTTTTTAACCCAATTTCCTAGGACTTTATTATATCCATCAATTGTTGGCAAATTGAAGACTAAATCTTCCGATAAGCCTGTTGGACCAATCAAACTTTTAGCGGTTTCATTAAGATTAATAATGACCTCTCTTTCTGTTTTATTTTGTGTTTTCTTCAAAGTATCAGTGGCGGTAATGCTATTTTCGGAAACACTTTTCCACTGCAATGATTTTACATCACCAAAGCGCAATCCAGTATAGCAACAAAAAAGAAATGCACGTTTAATTTCTCTATTGCTGCATAGAGTATTCGCAAGAAGCTGAATTTCTTCAATAAATAAAACTTCTTTTTTTATAGACCTATTTCGTTTTACTGTAATGTCAAAAGATGGGTTTTCTATCATATACTTGTTTATATAAGCATATTTTAACACCTTTTTAAACTTCTTAAAATAATTAGAAGGGGATTCACCATTGAGTTTAGATTGAAGGTAGTCTCTAAACCTAATAACAACTTCTTTGTCAATTTCATTGCAAGCAATAAAATCTTTACCTAGAAACTTCTTAAACTTTTCGAATACAGCATTCACAAGCCTTTTATCCTTATTGGAATACTCATCTTTGTACTTCTCAAATATTGTAATGAAATTGGCTCTCTTTCGATGTTCAGGAATAAAACCGTGCTCAGAATGTTTTATTTCAAGTTCTTTTTTGGATCTAATACTATCCGCTAAACTTAATTTTTCTTTGTTTGCCTTTCTTTCTTCAAGAGTTTTTGGAGCACTGCTCATATATAATTTTAAAAAGTCGTACGACCGTCTTCCATTATTATAGATGTCGAGATACAAACTATAATCTCCATTTGTGAGCTTCTTTTTTCTTAACTTTACAAGGCTTTTAGATGCAGTCTTTGACATAAAAGTATTTTATCAAAGATAATAATGAGTAACAAACTGGTAACAAAAAATGTCAAAAAAGATCAAAAACCATCAAATAAGACAAGTTAAGAAATGCCTATAACTCGCTGTTTATCATGCTTTTATTATGTTTTTCTTTGATTGACCTTGACATATAATGTTCCTGTAGGGGCTACGAATAACCCTTTAATTTGCACAATTAAAGGGTTTTTTAATATATGGTAACGGAATTGGGTTTGAATATCTGAATTTTTGTAGTAGTAATGCTCTTATTACTTTTTCAACAAGTATTTTATCTGCATTCCGATTTTTTGCAGAAACCTCATTGATCCAATCAATACTTAATGTTTTACTATCAATCATAAAATATATTGGCAGCAATACTATGTTTGCTGCCGAAATTTATATAACTTGTTTATGTACTCCTTAAATTGATCCTTTTTTCTTCTTCTGTCAGCATAACGAAACATTTTATTTTCATTAACTGTGTATTTCTCAAGTGCTTCAGTGAATATTCGCTCTCTTTCTGTGCCATGTTGAGCATCTAGAATTACTGTATCGCAAAATAAATCAACCAATAGTTTTTCAATAGTAGTGGATTCAACACCTGATACTATTTGCGTAGGAGCTTCTGATACCAATGATTTTATTATCCAGGTTTCTTTTTCATCCGGAATATATCTTGTAAATAATTCTCTAGATGGCTCCAGAAAAACAGAAAACTTGTTTTCCTTCAAAAAATAGAAAATAGGTTCGGTTGCATCTTTCTCTACTTCAACAATGATAAAGAACCTACCTGGTTGGTGAAGCATAAACTCATTATATAAAGCAGATGTCCAAACACAATGCTTTAAGAAGGGGTATTTTCTTTTTAGTTTGTTACTGAGTGTTATAACTTTTACAGGGATTTCCGGTATATAATTGTTTTTATTCCCTAAAATAAATTTCCCTTGACCAATCCTGGTTAGTACTCCGGTTTGTACCAATCTATAGATTCGCCCATTAACAGCATCTTCCTTAACTGTAGGATCAATAGATCTGTAAAATGATACGACCTGTTTGTTACTAAAAGTATGGTTGTTTTTAAACCATTCTTTTAGTTCTTCTATATGTAATTTGGTTGCTGTAATAATATTTTTTTTACAAATATAAAAAATATAAATTTTGGCAGCAAATATGTTTTGCTGCCAAAATAAATATTTAAAAAAACTGCAATTTGTTATGATAATAAATACATGTAAAGTGTTTTATATGGGAACAAGCAAGAAGCAAATTAAAAGCAATGAAATGATTCTTATCTTTAAAATTAATAAAAACTATTGGGATCACTGCATTAAGAAAAATATGCCCGCCTGACCTGTCTTTCGGGCAGACCCGCCTGAATGACATAGTCGGGCAGGCTTTTCCGAAGGCAAGGTCTGAAGTTACAGACCATTCATTAACTTGTTTTTTGAAGTATTATATTATCTGAATGACTCAGTATCAGGCTGATATCATTATCAAATCGATAGTTCGGATTATTAGAAAAGTTCGATATTTGTCCTGTCCCCGCTACAGCGTTCACCGAAGCTTAAGCGAAGGTGAACGTTCTTCTTTCAGCCCTATCTTAATAAATAAAAACATCTTCTCTGTTTCATTTCGTATATTCGAATAAACGAATTTTGTCATGAAAAATCTTGCTATTGTTTTTATCCTTCTTTTTTCTTCCGTTTTTTTAATCAATTGTGATCCTGAACCAAATCCAAGCTATCCAGTTGTTAGTCGCGAATCTAAAATTCCGGATGACGTGACAAAACGCGATTCTGCAAGTGATAATCATCCACCAATTATGCATTCAAGCGAATTTGAAAAGCCAGTTGCTTTAGCCCAAACCGTTAATACTGCTGGAGCAGAAGACTCCCCATTTATTACAGCTGATGGACAGTCGCTCTATTTTTTCCTTACACCTGATGTTCGGATTTTACCAGAAAAACAATTATTGGATAGTGTTACGGGTGTTTGGTTGTCGAAAAAAGAAAATAATGTTTGGACAAAAGCAGAAAGAGTATGGTTGCAAGATGTTGTAAAACTAGCGCTGGATGGTGCTGTTTGTGTCCAAAACAACGAAATGTGGTTTGCATCAGCACGTGAAGGATTTACTGGAGTTAATATGTTTACTGCTGAAAATATTAGTGGAAAATGGAAAAACTGGACATATTGCGGAGACAAACTGATGAAAAATTTTGAAATAGGAGAAGTCCATCTGCATGGAGATGATCTCTACTTTCACTCAGGCAGAAATGGCGGTAAAGGAAACTATGACATTTGGGTAAGCACCCGAACCGATACAAGTTGGTCTGACCCAATTGCTATAGATTCTGTGAATACTTCAGAAATAGATGGCTTTCCTTACATCACACCAAATGGAAATGAATTATGGTTTACTCGGACATATTTAAGAACTCCTGCCATTTATCGTTCAAAGAGGGTGAACAATAAATGGTCTTTTCCAGAACTTATTGTTTCTCAATTTGCGGGAGAACCTACATTAGACAATGAAGGAAATCTGTACTTTGTTCATCATTATTTTGAGAACTCAGTGATGATAGAGGCCGATATTTATAGGGCGAAGAAGAAATAATTAATTATTTCCCCTTTTGTTGATCCAGCAACCAGGTATAGAGTTCTGGCATTCGATAAACACGAATAAGTTGGCCATGCCCCCAATTTGGATATTCATTTAGGTTGATGTAGTAACCTCCACAGTTTTGCACCGCTTCCAGCATTTTAGTTGATTCGGAAAAAGGTACAGCTTTATCGAGTTTACCATGAAAAAGCCAGATAGGAAGGTCTTTCACTTCACAAGCATAGTTGGTATTTCCTCCTCCGCAAACAATGGAGGCAGCTGCCAGTTTTTTATGATATTTTCCAGCATAATCAAACGCTCCATATCCGCCCAAGCTCATTCCACTTACAGAAATTTTGTTGCTATCTATTGTATAATGAGCCAACATATAGTTCACCACAGCATCAACTTTATCTGGATTCCATGAGCTATTCGGTTTTAATTGGGGGGCAACAATCACAAAAGGAATATTCATCCCCCTTTTTATTTCATAAAGAGGGCCATATCTCAATACCCGATTCAAATCCGTACCACAAAGACTTCTACCGTGTAGAAAAATAAATAATGGGAAATTTTGACTAGAGTCAGTGTAAGTATCTGGCAAATAAACCCAAAATGGATATTCTGTGCTATCCTTTACCGTATACATTTGAGAATATCCTTGCTGAACGAGCAAGGCAATAACTGCTATGATGATGAGTTTTTTCATTCAATTGAAAAACAAAAAATCTTGTTTCCCCTTCCGGCCAACACTATCTTATTATCCCAGGCAACTGGTGAAGCTTCAAAATTCACACTCATAATGCGTGAGTCAAGCAGTTTACCGTTGCTTCCATCAATCAAATACACATAGCCATCAGAGTCTGCTGTGAAAATATACATATTCCCAAATTCATCGTATAAGTCCAAAGGCGAAGACCAAGAAAAACTCTTTAGGCTATACCGATAAACGATTTTACCTGTTTTCTTGTTTAGTGCAATAATTTCTCCTTCGTATTTTTTGGGATAATGAGCCATCGATATAATGATCAAATCTTTTGCCTTGTGTTTTCCAAGCAAAGGAGTAGCTAACATTCCGCCATTTACAGGATTTTTGCCCCGCTCAGAGTAGCACTTGAATTTTCTTTCCCATTCAATATGTCCATTAAAACCATCGAATTTTCTAAAATAGCTGTATCCACTATTTCCTTGCAAGTCAACTTCATTACCAGTATAAACAAATGGCTTTCCATATTCTTCTTCGATTACTACAGATGCATCTGTATCATCATCAACAAAATAGCTCCATACGGGTTTGTTTTTTTGCAAATCAACACATATTAAATTGCCATCGTTATCCGTTACATAAGCCAGATTACGACAAACAGCCATACTGCTTTCAATACCATATCGCCTGCTTTTATCTGTTTTATATTTGAATCGATTTGGTTTTGGAATCGAGTCGGCTCTAGAAAAATCCAGCATTTGTTGGTAAATCAAACCATTTTCACCAGGCCAATACAATGTATTATTCTCTTCATCAACCAAAGGCGAGCTATCGAAAGCTGTCCAACCGCGAGGTGCAAAAATCTCTTTTCCTGTTCGGTGCAACAACGTTTTATGATTATTCAAATCAAAAATCATCATTGCACAATTTCCTTTCACAGGAATACCTTGTCCCACAAAAAGTAATGGTATTTCTCCGGGACGTATGCTCACGCTTCCTTTTATTGGATTTGTTGTGGCAATGGACTTTCGACTTGCTTTACCACTTTCCAGATCTATGAAATAAACTTGTTTGGCTAAGGAACCAATAATCACCTCTTTAAACTCCGATTGCTTTTTATATTTTGCATCCAAATACTTGAATTTCTGCTTCATACTATCAGGCCACTGAACAATTGATGCCTGACCAGTCCATCCGGCTCCACCTCCCCATGATCTGTTTTTATATCCTTTTGATGTATCTCTTTGGGTATAAAACACCCATTCGTTTACAATTTTAGTGGGCTTGTATTTTATGTTTCCTTTTGCTGCAAAATCTCGATGAGGGCCTCCTCTGAAAGTCAGAATACCAAAGTCACTATAATACGCTTGATTTAACAGAATTTTGTTCTTAACAGCAAACTGACTATCCAGTTCATAAGAGGTGTTTAAATCGTTTGGGATTTCAGGAATTTCAAAAGGCTCAAACAATCCAAATTGACTATTGGATGACAGTTCAAAATCTGCTGCCTCTTCAAAAATCTGTATTGTTCTAATTTGAAAGATATATAATACCGGCAGGAGTAGTAATATTAGGAGACTTTTTTTTAGCATGTCGGCTATTATGCATTAACAACACACAAATATATTCATTGTACTGCATTTGTCAACTATTTTTAGGGCGTAATTAAATTAAAAAAAGTATTTCGCTGAATTTGAAAAATAGAATCTTTTGGCAACTATTCCCAATTTTCACGATCTTCGGGCTCAAACAAAACCAATGAAAAAGCTCATTCTTATATTTTTAGTCTACCTGCTCTGTTCTCCTCATTCTTTTTCACAACAATGGGAAGATCTTGCAACGCTTTCAAACCCCGCAAATCTGCCTCAAATGACCGCAGCAAATGGAAAAATTTATGTGGTATCGGGCATTGCAAGTGGAGAAAATCCTGCTATTCAGGAATATGACCCTACAACAGATACATGGACTGCAAAAGCAGTAATTCCCAAAGGTTGTTATTGGTCGTCAGCCATTTCGGTAGCTGGAAAAATCTACGTTATGGGAGGAGGCCATCCGTATCCGGGTCAAAAATATAATTTCATTTATGATCCTGTAGCCGACACATGGACACAAGGAGCAGAACTTATTGATGGACGGATGTATCATTCCGCAGCCAGTGCAAACGGAAAGATTTACTTGATGGGTGGACAAAATGGA
>Ga0233431_1005983_pt1 | contig 11306 bp, 7 predicted proteins | sample SI_118_April2016_FD_179867 | JGI IMG/M metagenome (GOLD analysis project Ga0233431, IMG submission 179867) | Seawater microbial communities from Saanich Inlet, British Columbia, Canada - SI_118_April2016_200_MG | ecosystem: Environmental > Aquatic > Marine > Inlet | place: Canada: British...
AATAGAATTAGGGAAAAAGTTGCGGAACATGATTTTATCTATGACGGAAAAAAGATTGATATTACTATAAGTCTTGGTGTTGCAGGTCTTGCTGATTTGGGAGATGGTGCTGATGCAGCTCTCTATCATGCTAAAGAGAGTGGAAGAAACGTTGTTACTAGAGCTGATGATTCGGCGTTTTTGGATCATTTGAAACGTAAGGTTTCTGAAGTTGAGCTGGAACAAACACAAGAATAATAATAAATTAAAAATATGGCAGAAGACAATACACAAAGTGGAGGAGCTACAGATTACAGTGTAGCCACAGGTGCAAACGCTGCTAATACTGGTGACGTAGATTTACGTGCAGAAAAGCCTGTTTTTGATGAGAAAGGTGAGTCAACATCTGTTACAAAAGATCGCAAGATTGAAGTTCAAGGTGGAAAAGTTATCCAAAAGGCCAAAGAAGTTCATGCAAACAAAGCAGAGGTAATAACAGACCCAATTCAAAGAATGAAAGAAGGTGTTTCAAAGACTATGCCAAAGGTTAAAAAGACGGTTTTTGATAATTTGAAATCAATCTTTGTTACTAATGCGAAAAAAACTGGTAGCACTGTTGCAAAAGTTGATAAATCTGAGGCAGTTGGACAAAAAGTTACAACCGCTGAAAGGCAAAAATATATTGATGCTGAAAAGTTGTATAACGATGGACTAGCTTCTATAAAAGATATGATTGCTCCGTCTTCAATGGAGATTGAATTTGATCATGTTCGGATCGATGGAATGTATGCTCGTACGTTTTATGTGTATGCGTATCCTAGATTTTTGAATACAAACTGGCTTGCGCCAGTTATCAATTTTGATGTTACCCTTGATATTTCTCAGTTCATTTATCCGATAAATTCGGGTGAGATAATGAAGACTCTCAAAAAGAAAGTTGCTCAGATGCAATCGAGTATGTCTATCATGTCTGAGAAAGGGCAGGTGAGTGATCCTGCGCTTGAAACAGCTCTCCAGGATGCAGAAAGTCTTCGAAGAGAGATCCAGAAAGGTAATGAAAAATTCTTTCAATTTGCACTATATTTTACTGTTTACGCTCAAGATAAAAAGAAATTAGAGAAGGTTTCAAAGCAATTAGAAAGCTTGCTTGCTGGTAAACTCGTGCTTACAAAACGTGCGCAAGTTCAAGCAGAACATGGTTTCAATTCAACTATTCCTCAGTGTTTGGACGAATTGGATACTGTTCGAAATATGAATACATCTCCGCTTTCAACAACATTCCCATTCACGTCGTCTGATCTCACATCGGATGATGGAATCTTGTATGGAATCAATAGGCATAACGATAGTTTGGTCATATTCGATAGATTTGAATTGGAAAATGCGAATAGCGTTGTGTTTGCGAAGTCTGGTGCTGGTAAGTCATATGCGGTGAAGCTTGAGATTCTTAGAATGATGATGCTTGGAACTGATGTGATAGTCATTGATCCAGAAAATGAGTATGAAGCTTTGAGTCAGACTGTTGGAGGAACATATTTGAAATTAAGTTTGAATAGTGATAGGAGAATAAATCCTTTTGATCTACCAAAACCTTTAGAAGGTGAGGAAGTCTTGCCTGGGGATTTGGTTCGATCTGCTGTTATCAATCTTCATGGTCTTATGAAGTTGATGCTTGGACAGATGTCTCCTGAAGAAGGAAGTTTGATGGACAAAGCGTTGCTTGATGTATATGCGTTGAAGGGGATTACTATGGAGGTGACTGATCCTTCTACATTTGAGCCACCTACTATGGAAGATCTTCATAATATTTTGTCTAATATGGAGGGAGCTGATAGTTTGGCAAAAAGGTTGTCGAAATTTACAACAGGATCGTTTAGTGGAATCTTTAATAAGCCAACGAATGTGGATCTTTCAGGTGGATTGATGGTTTTCTGTATTAGAGATCTTGAGGATGAACTTCGGCCAATCGCGATGTATATTATTTTGAATTATATCTGGAATAAGGTTAGGAGTGAGCTAAAAAAGCGTATTCTGGCCATTGATGAGGCATGGACGATGATGCAGCATGAGGATAGTGCGAGGTTCTTGTATGGACTTGTAAAACGTGCACGTAAATATTATTTGGGTGTAACCACTATTACTCAGGATGTTGAGGATTTCGTGAAAAGTCCTCATGGCAAACCAATTATTACAAATTCTTCAATGCAGCTCTTATTGCGCCAAGCGCCTGCTGCGATCGATGTTTTGGCTAAGATGTTTAATCTGACTGAGGGGGAAAGGTATGTCCTATTGAATAGTGGCGTTGGTCAGGGACTTTTCTTTGCTGGAAATAAACATGTAGCTATCCAAATCATAGCTTCTTACATAGAGGATAAGATTGTTACTACAAATCCAGAAGAAATCTTGAAAGCGCGATCTAGTGATGTGGATTTCAAGACTGAGGATGAGAAGGAAGCTCCTGAGATAAAGGAGGAGGATGCTTCTGATATCGTTGATGAGTCTTAACTATTCGTGATGGATTTTGAGATAGAAAAGCTTGGTGAAACAGTTCAGATTGTTGAGGGTGGGCCAGATCAAGAAATATCCGAGGAAGATCTGGATACTTTGACTTGGCAGTTGATGACTTCTTATTTTCCTAATGATAAATTAGATCCTAATAACTTAGATGAACCAAAGGACTTGCGTGGATGTTTTGATAGAGATAAAGGGCACATAGCAGAGTATATAAAGAATCCTGACTGTGTTTTGGCGAAAGATGGAGATAGGATTGTTGGTTTGTCTATGTTAAAGCAACAAGATGTTAGTACTCCTGATGGTCGTCCTTATGTTATGTATACTATAAGCTCTTTGTTGCCTAAGTATAGAGGGACTGGTTTGTATAAGGAGATGTATAAACGTAAAGAAGATAGTTGTCGTGAAAAATTTCCAAATGCTGTTGTTGTAATTATGACTAGGACTCCTGCTGTTAAGAAAACAGCTTTAAAACATGGGTTTAGAGAAATTCCTCATTCTGAATGGCAGGATAGGATGGGGGAACCCAGGAATCGAAAGCATTCTGCTAGTATTGAAAAAGATGGCTGGGTTTGTTTTCTTCGTGATGATCAGGAAAAGCAGGGAGCTGGTCAAATATCTTCAACGACTTCTTCTCTTAGAGGTAGGGTTGGTGGTTTGCTTGGTAGATTTTTCAAGAATTAGTCTTAGTACAGAATTTCTTCAATAGCAGTATCGAGCTGCCAATCTACTGTTGCACTATTTGTTAGTACTCGGTCTGGGGTGAGGCCCGCGTGGTGGATATCCTGTCCTTTTGGTGTTAACCATTTTGAAATGGTTAATTTGAACATTGATCCGTCGTTATATAGGAAGACTTCTTGTACCGTTCCTTTTCCAAAAGTTGTTTCTCCTAGAATTTCAGCTCTTCCGTGGTCTTGCAAAGCCCCTGCTACTATTTCTGAAGCTGAAGCTGATCCTTCATTCACTAGTACTACCAAGTCAAAGTCGCTGAGCAGTCCAGATCCATATTCATATTCGTTTTCTACTCCGTAATATTCTGCGTAGTACATTGTTTTGTCTCCATTGTTTTCTTCGAGCATTACTACATTTGCGTCTTCGTCAAAGAAGAATCCAGCGATTTCAATAGAGACGTCCAGGAATCCGCCAGGATTGTTTCGTAGGTCCAAAATAATTCCTGCTACATTTCCTTCTTCCTCTTGTTTGTCATAGATTTGTTGAGCTATGTCTAGGAATTCGTTGGCTGTGTCCTCACTGAACGAAACCATGTTCACGTATGCGACGTTTTCTTCGAGGTATTCGAGTGTCACGGTGTTGTATGTGATGTATCCTCTAGTAACTGTCATTGTTTTGATTTTTGAGTCTCTTCTGATTTTGATTTTTACTGTCGTACCTGCCTGTCCTTTTATCATATTGACGACTGTATCTAGAGATAGGCCGCTAACGCTGTCTCCATCAATTTCCAAAATAACATCGTTTGGTTCCAAGCCGGCGTCTTCTGCTGGAGAACCTTTGAATGGACTTATTATAACAACTTCGTTGTCTATCATTTCGACAGACATACCGACGCCTTCGTATTCTGTATTGAGTTGAACGAGTGGGTTTGAATCGAATGGGGAAGTGAACACTGTGTATGGGTCCTCCAAAGTTTCGATGAGGCCATTGATTGCGCTGTACATCATTTCTTCCTCATCAACTTCGTCTTGGAAGTAATATGAGTCTACTATTGTTTCCCAGACGTCGACGAAAATATCGAATGCTGGAGTGTCGATCTCTGACGTGCTGTAATTTAAATCAACTGTGTACACTCCAGAATCGGTTCCAGTTTCAGATGCATATACTTGATACAAGATGTATGCCATTTCGCCTCTTGTAATTTTCTTTGATGCTTTTGCAAGTATTGGGTTACTTTCTAATACTCCTATTTGGTAGGCTCTGAACATGTATGGAGCTGATGTAGAGTTCGAGTCTAGATCTGTAAATGGGAAGTATGATTCGTCGAATAGTTTGTTAACCCCAATTCCTAGAGTGTCGAAAGTCTTCATTATAACTTCTCTTTTTCGTACTTTTCTATTTGGGCTTAGGCTTGGGTTGAAAATAGCAGGTTTAATCAGGCCTTTGTTTATAGCTGTTTGGATGTATGGTGCGTACCAAGTGTTATTGTCTGTATCTAGATATGGAAGATCTATGTCTTTTTGGTCTACTAATGCTGTTTGGCTATAGCTTAATAATAGGTAATACAAATCTAGGGGAGTCATTTCTCTATCAGGTTCAAACTTGGTGATGTTTAGTGGAAGTAATCCCAATGATTCTAAATATTCTATCTCATAAGTGAAATTGTGATTGGCTGGCACATCTGTGTATGCGGAAGCTTGGCTAGCGAAGATAGATGAAGCGAAAATTATACAAAAAAATAGTAAGAATTTGGTTTTCATAGGGAGTAGTTAAGGTTTGCTTTGTGAAGTTTAATCTTTTTTATTATGAAAGTCTATACCATTGAGAAAACCTCTGAAAAATGGTATAATATGAAGATATTAATGAATTTAATGGAAGAAAAAGGAATAACAACATCAAAAGCTAGGAAATTAAAAACCTTGATTCGAGCAAGTTTCATTGCGCTGTTTTGTGGACTGCTACTTCTGGGAAATTTCTTGTGGGAGGAGTCGACAGATTTCTACAAGCCGGCTTATATGGATGAAATTAGGTATGATAGTAATGTTGTTTATCTTCCTTGGAATGGCTATTTGAGTAGCAAAGAGGAGTCACTCGAAGATTTGATTGTTCCTGTGTATGAGGAAGGTGATAGGTATGTTTTTGATCTTAAATCTGGAAGATATTGGGGGAGTTTTGGAGCGCAGGGGTCGAAGATAAATCTTCAAATTGGAGGTAAGATTGTTATAATTCCTTCTTATTCAGAGATTGATGTTGACTTTGATGGTGAAGTTTTAAATGTAGCGACTTATAAGGGAAATACGTATATCGGCTTTTTATCAGATGATGTTCTTCAATATGAGTATTTGGATGAATATGACAAGACTTTTGCAAATGTTTTGCTTGTTCCTTCTGGCGTGTCTGTTTCTATTCCTTTGTCTGATTCTGGAAGTAGACTTGCGCCTCTTTTGGCTTCGAAGTTGGCAAAAGAATTTTCGTACAAAGATATCTCTCAAACCAAATATGCGGATAAGTTTGTACAGAGTAACTTGGAAAAGAGTGTGAGTTATGTGGAGGCTTTGAAGGAGTTTTATAGAGATGATTTTTATGAGTCTTATAAATCTACTCGCGGTGTTTCTACTATTGTTATGGATCTTTTTAGTGACAAATTAACCGTTTTCAATGAGAAAAGAGAGGAATCATATTACAACCAGTTGGATGCCAATCTTTATGAGGCTTTGGTTGCGGATTCGAATGTTGAACAATCTGATGCTTTGGCAGAATTTAGTTCTTTGATTTCTGATGAATTGAGCTCTGAATATTTTGAAAATTGGTTTAAGAAGCTTGTTGTTTTCGAGTCTTCTGATCTTGAATTTGGAGTGATGAAGCATTTGATTTCTGAGGCTGGAGGCAAGCTTGATAAGCTTGATCTTCTTGCTTTGAGATTGGGTGGTTATTATGACTCAAGTTCTTTTGTTACAACCTATGATGCTATTGAAAATCTTTTTGGATTTACTAATGATACTGATTTGTATAAGCAAGTATTGTCTTTTTATAATCAAACTTTTGATGTTTTCTTTTTGAATTTTGCTGATTTATACAAGACTGAGTATTTTGAAATGAAAGATAGTTTGGAAAAGGAACTTTATGCACAATATGCTGTTGGTTGGAGGACTGACGAAACAAAACAATCTTATGTTAGTGTGAAGATCGATTTTCTGAAGAAATTGCGTGATTTCTTTTTTGATGGAGAAATTGAGATAGATGATGCTAGAAAAATTATGAGTTATTTGATTGAAAGTATTGATTATTATATGCCTGTCGAGGCAGATAGGGCCGCTGTTATTAGTCTGTTTGAAGATGAACTTGATGATATTGGGAATTATTGGGGATATATAAATAGCGTTGAGTACTCTAAGTCGTCTCTATACGGATCTACTCATAAAGAAAGATATGAAGTTTATTTGGCTGAGAGGCAACAACTCACAGGTATTCTGGATGTTCAGCAAGATATCCTGGGTTCTTACGTTGCGGTCGGAGAAACAGTTGGGGATGTTGTGGCTGAAGTTGAAGCTGTGTTCAAAGAGGTTGGTGCTTTTGATGTTTATGTTGAAGATTTCACCGACTCACAAAAGAGATTCATAAAAGTTGCAGCTGTGCTTGGAGGATTTTCTTTTGACGCAGAGTATGATCGTGATTATGGATACGTTAAAAATCTTTATGCTTATGGGGAATTAATGTCTGAGGGTAATGTTAAGATGGATGCTTTGGAAGCATTCCTGGTAAAGAAATTGTCTGATGTTGTTGAGCAAGCTGATCTTGATAGTGGAGATGCAAAAGAAACTAACGCTCAGAAAATTGCGAAATCTATCCTTGCAAAGAAACTTGTTGAAGCTGGTTTCTCAACTGCAATGAACGACATTGAAATTCTTGATCCAGTGAATGCTGTTTATCGAATAAATGATGTTCCGGTGGAAGGTGGAAGCAATACGACAGTTTCATTTAACTACCATGCTAATGATGGATCTGTGGAGAATGTATTTGTAATTAAGAATGGCGAAGGAACTTCCGTAACAGGTCTATTTCCGCTCGAAGAACTGAAAGATATTGTGCTTGATGAGCATTATTAATTGTGATAGAGTCTTCCTTGCTTAATTTAGCACGTAAGACTTTAAAGTTTTTTTTATATGGCTGACAATTCTAATTACGGAGCGGATCAGATTACCGTACTCGAGGGGCTATCCGCTGTTCGAAAAAGACCAGGAATGTATATTGGGACGACTGATGTCGCTGGTCTGCATCATTTGATTTGGGAAATTGTGGATAATGCGATAGATGAGGCTATGGGAGGATATTGTGACACCATCAAGGTAAATATCAATAAGGATGGATCTCTGACTGTTGATGATAATGGTCGTGGTATTCCTGTTGAAAAGCATAAGAAGACAGGGCTTTCTGCTCTGGAGACTGTGCTTACGGTTCTGCATGCTGGTGGTAAATTTGGAGATAATGCTGGATACAAAGTTTCTGGTGGTTTGCATGGTGTGGGTGTTTCAGTTGTAAATGCTCTATCTGTTGATCTTACTGCGCAGGTTTATAGGGATGGGAAAATTCATGAACAAAAATATTCTAGAGGTGATTCACAAGGAGATCTGAATGTCGTTGGAAAGACTGATAGGACAGGGACTGTGATTACCTTCTATCCAGATCCAGATATTTTTGAGTCAACTGAATTTAATTTTCAAACAATTGTAAATAGATTGCGTCAACAGGCTTATTTGACTAAGGGAGTTACGATTGAAGCTGTTGATGAGAGGAATGGTGAAAAGTTCAAATTTCATTTTGAAGGTGGAATAAAATCTTATGTAAGACATATAAACAAAAATAAGGATTCTATTGGAAATGTTGTTTATGTTGAGAGAGAGGTGAAGGAAGGTTTGGTTGAAATTGCACTTCAATACACGAATGGTTATCAAGAACAGCTTTATTCTTTTGCAAATAATATTCATACAACTGAAGGTGGAATGCACGTGACTGGATTCAAGGCTGCGCTTACTCGTACGATTAATTACTATGCTCGTAAAAACGAGTTACTCAAGGAAAAGGACGAAAATTTGACTGCGGACGATGTTCGAGAAGGTCTTACTGCTATTATTTCTGTGAAGCTTGCTGATCCTCAGTTTGAAGGTCAGACAAAGAGTAAACTTGGTAATGCTGAAATGAGGACTGCTGTTGAGACTGTGTTTAATGAAGCCTTTGCAGAGTATCTTGGAGAGCATCCAAATGACGGAAAAGGTATTGTTGGAAAATGTCATTTGGCAGCAAGGGCACGTATGGCTGCGAGAGCCGCTAGAGATACTGTTATTAGAAAAGGTGCTTTGGAAGGAATGACTCTTCCTGGTAAGTTGGCTGATTGTTCTAGCAAGGATCCTGCGAATAGTGAAATATTCATTGTCGAGGGAGATAGTGCGGGAGGTTCGGCTAAACAAGGTCGTGATAGAGAAACTCAGGCTATTTTGCCACTTAGAGGTAAGATTTTGAATGTTGAGCAAGCTCGTATGGATAGGATTTTGGGGAATACTGAAATTAAGGCTTTGATCATTGCTCTTGGGGTTGGAATTGGCGAAGCTTTTGATATTGAGAAACTTAGATATGATAAAGCTGTTATTATGACGGATGCGGATGTCGATGGTGCTCATATTAGGACTTTGCTTTTGACTTTGTTTTATAGATATTTTAAACCTGTTGTTGAGGAAGGGCATATTTATATTGCTCAACCGCCTCTTTACAAGATTTGGCATGGTAAAAAGATAATCTATGCATACAATGAAGATCAAAAGAAAGAGGCTTTGAAAGAGTTCAAAAATGGACATTCTTTACAGAGATACAAAGGTTTGGGTGAAATGAATCCTGAGCAACTATGGGAGACAACTATGGATCCTTCTACACGAAAACTTCTCCGAGTGACTATTGAAAATGCGGAAGCTGCGGATAAAGTTTTTGATACTTTGATGGGATCTGAGGTGTTGCCAAGAAAGAAATTCATTACTTCACATGCAAAAAAGGTTGCGAATTTGGATATCTAAGTTTATAATCCCCGCCGACCTAGAAGTTTTTATAATTAACAGATAAGAAAGGAGTGGTAATATGAGAGTACACGTTGTAAAAAATAAGAAAGAATCAGACGAGCGACTAATCGCGCGTTTTAATAAAGCTGTTCAAAAGAGCAAGAAAATTCACAAGATTCGTGAAGGACGATATCACAAAAAAGATTCAAAGAAGAGATACGTTCGGGAAGCTGCGATAATGAGAGAAGGATATCGAGCGAAGAGAGAAAAGCAAAAGTTTTATTAATTTTTTTGTATGAAAATTTCTGAACTTCTCCTTGAAGGGAAGAGGGGACTTTCTGATGGAAAGGAGGACTCTTCGGATTCTTTGGGATTGGAGGAGCGTGTTCAAAACGCTGTTTGTTCTCTAGATGCGGAGGTTTTGTTGGCTCATGTTTTGGACTGTAGTCGTGAAAATTTGATCAGAGACTCTCAGGAAGAGGTTTCTGAGGATGATAGGCAGGTTTATTTGAAGTATGTTGAGCAAGTTGTTCAAGGTAAGCCAGTTGCTTATCTCACTCATCAGAAAGAGTTTTATGGAATGGATTTTTATGTTGATGAAAGGGTTTTGATTCCTCGACCTGAAACAGAGATGATCGTTGATCATGTTTTGGATTGGCTTGTTGATAAGTCTCGGAAAGATGATGCTGATCTGTCTCGAGAAATTAGAATGCTTGATGTTGGGACTGGTAGCTTGAATATAACGGCTGCTATTATTCGGCATTTTGGGCATGTATACTCTCATGCAGTCGATATTTCTGAGGAGGCTCTTGAGGTTGCGAGAATCAATAGTGAGTCTCATGGGCTTGAGACGCATGCGGAGATTTATCAGAGTGATTTGCTTTCAAATGTTGATGAGACTGATTTTGATATTATTGTTACTAACTTGCCTTATATTGGGGAGAAGGTGAATCGAAACGTATCTGCGGATGTTGAAAAGCACGAGCCTTCATCTGCTCTTTGGGGTGGTGATGATGGGCTTGAGTTGTATAAAAAAATGATACAAGAGATTTTGGACAAAAACATTGATTTCAACCTGTTTGTTGGAGAGTTTGGTTCGGGACAGGTGGATGCTATGAGCGCTATGTTGAGCAAGTTTTTTGAACAAGGTTATAGATGGGAAATCAAAGCAGATTTGGCTGGGATTCCTAGGATGTTTATTGTTGAGAAGGTTTGATGTATAATTGTAATTACTATGTTAGAAAAATTAGAACAATTAGAAGGTGAGTACAAGAATATTCAGGATCAGCTCGCAGATCCTGCTGTTATTAATGATAGAGAAAAATACACAGAGTTATCTAGAAGATACAAGATGCTTGAGAAGGCTTCAGCTTTGGCTGAGGGCCTCCGAGAGGCTTATGCGGCTCGTGATGATGCTAATGAAGCAATGAAGGATCCTGAGATGAAAGAATTGGCTGAGGAGCAACTCAAGGAAGCTGATGATAGGATTAAGGAATTGGAAGCTGAGGCAGAAGTTGAGCTTTTGCCAAAAGACCCAAATGATTCCAAGAATATAATTATGGAAATCCGAGCTGGTGCTGGTGGTGATGAGGCTGGGATTTTTGCTGGTGAATTGATGCGTTCTTATCTGAGATACGCTGAGGAAAAGAATTTCAAAGTTGAGTTGATCGACAAAAGTGAAGGGGAGCCTGGTGTGATAAAGGAGGTTGTTTATAAGGTTAGTGGAGATGGGGCTTATGGCGAATTCAAATATGAAAGTGGAGTTCATCGTGTTCAACGAATACCTGTTACTGAAAGTCAGGGACGTGTTCATACTTCTACGTGTAGTGTGGCGGTTTTGCCTGAAGCTGAAGAGGTTGATATAGATATCAAGGAAGAGGATTTGAAGGTTGATGCTTATAGAGCTAGTGGGTGCGGAGGACAGAGTGTTAATACTACTGATTCTGCTATACGTATAACGCATTTACCGACTGGTTTGGTGGTTACGTGTCAGGATGAGAAGTCTCAGCTTAAAAACAGGAATAAAGCCATGTCTGTGTTGCGTTCACGATTGTATGCTTTGGAAGAGGAGAGGCTTCGTGATGAGAGAGGCGAAGTTCG